>Ga0136611_10000061_pt1 | contig 55168 bp, 55 predicted proteins | sample AntDrymUQ2232306_2_FD_106645 | JGI IMG/M metagenome (GOLD analysis project Ga0136611, IMG submission 106645) | Polar desert sand microbial communities from Dry Valleys, Antarctica - metaG UQ223 (23.06) | ecosystem: Environmental > Terrestrial > Soil > Desert | place: Antarctica: Dry Valley... | reverse complement strand
TGGTTCAGGTTGAATGGGGGCGGACCGGCGTCCAGAACTATCCGGTAACCATCCGCGTGGAGTCCTATGACCGTGAAGGTCTGCTGCGCGACGTTACTACAGTCGTCGCCGAAGAGAAGCTCAATATCACCAGCGCCTCAGTAGACGTAAACAAGAGCGGCACCGCCACCATCCTGGCCACCGTCGAGCTCGCCAGTCTCCAACAACTCAGCCGCTTGCTGACCAAACTGGAGAAGATCAAGGACGTGACCCGCGTCGGTCGCGACGTGCGCTCATCGTTCGTGGCGAGCAAGTAACGCCTACTTTGCCTTCTTACTTGCCTTCTTACTTGGCAGCGAGGCCAGTTCGGCCGGTACCTCCCACCACCAGGACACGTGTCCCAGTCGGATAGTGGACCGCAGGCGGCCGCGCTTGCGGGTGCGCAGCTCGCGAAGCGCGATGACCACCACTTCTGGCTCTATGTCGAGTGCGTCCGCGATCTCTCCCAGGTTCAGCGGGTTTGATAGCAGGATGGCGCGAACGTGCTTTGCCAGCGACTTGCGCTCTTGCTTGGCGAGTTTCGGCTCATAGGGTGGCGTCTTGCGCTCAGCCATCAGAGGACCGTCATCTCCCCATCAGTCAAGACACGCGCAGGCATCCGTGCACGTACCTCCTCGTCCCAACTTTTTCGTCTCCGCGCGGCACTGATAAATCAGCGCATTGACGGCGCTTGCGCTGCGCTTCATCCCGCGTGTCTCCTGGGGCTGGACGGTCGAGCCGCTCACATAACACCCCCTGCTGCTCCTGATGCCCTGCGACGCTACTCTTCCGTGGCTATCTCGAGCGCCCGCACGCGATAGCCCACACCGCGCACGGTCTCGATCAGCTTGGGTTTACTTGGGTTCTTCTCTACCTTTTCGCGCAGCCAACGGACGTGAACGTCCACCGTGCGGTTGTCGCCGATATATCCGTAGCCCCATACGTGGTCAAGCAACTGCTCGCGGCTAAAGACCTGGCCCGGATGACGAGAGAGATACGTGAGAAGGTCAAACTCCTTTGGCTTGAGGGCGATGTCTTTCCCCTTGCGGGTCACGCGCCGCTGCGATGGGTCGATCTCAATCGTGCCTAGCAAGACCGGCTTGGCCGGCGAGTCCTCCTCAGTCTCCATGTGCGTGCGGCGCAGCATGGCCTTGAGGCGCGCCAGCAGTTCGCGCATCGAAAATGGCTTGGTAACGTAATCATCAGCGCCAACCTCGAGGCCAACCACCTTATCTACCTCATCGGTCTTTGCGGTGAGCATGAGAATGGGAACGTTGCGCAACTGTGCGTGCGGCGACTGGCGAATCTGGCGACAAACGTCCAGACCGTCCATCTTAGGCAGCATGAGGTCCAGCACAATCAAGTCGGGGCGCTCGCGCCGCGCGATTTCGACAGCGCGCATTCCATCACTGGCGGTCACCACCTCGTGCCCCTCGCGCCGCAGGTTGTATCCGATGGTGCTGACCAGCGCGGGCTCGTCATCCACCACCAGAACCTTAGCCATTACGCCTCCACTGTAGCGCGGGCAACCTTTGTCATTTGCACAAACATGCTGTGGAAGCGCGTATCTGGCGTCAGTTCGGGGTGGAACGTAGTTACCAATAAAGCGCCTTGACGCGCGGCCGCGATGGTGCCATCGTCAAGCTCAGCCAGCACATCAACACCCTCGCCGACGCCTTCGATTTTCGGTGCGCGGATGAAGACCGCCCGCACGGGATGTTTGCCAAACGCCCGGACGTGCAGGTCGGTCTCAAAGCTTTGTACCTGGCGACCAAACGCATTGCGGCGCACCGTGAGGTCCATGCCTCCCAGTAGCTCCTGATCCGGTAGCTTGCCGAGTACGTCGTTTGACAGCAAGATGGCTCCCGCGCACGTGCCCCAGACGGGGAAGCCTCCGCAAATGCGCTCCTTGAGTGGGTTCAGCAGCCCCCAGTTGACCAGTAGCTTGCTGATGGCGGTGCTCTCACCGCCGGGGATGATGAGTCCCGCCAACCCCTCCAGTTGTTCTGGGAGCCGTACCTCGACTGGTTCGGCTCCCACGGCGCGCAGTGCATCGGCGTGCTCGGCGAAGTCCCCCTGGACCGCCAGCACGCCAATTTTTGGCTTGGCCTCTACCAACCCCTCACCGCCAGGCGTTCACTGGCCGGCATAGTCGCTACCTCCAGGCCGCGCATCGGCTCGCCGATGCCTTTGCTCACTTCGGCGATGATCTTTGGATCGCGGAAGTGCGTCGTCGCCTGCACAATCGCCTTGGCACGCGCCGCAGGATTGTCGCTCTTGAAGATACCGGAGCCGACGAAAACCCCGTCCACGCCAATCTGCATCATGAGCGCCGCGTCCGCGGGAGTCGCGATGCCGCCGGCGGCGAAGTTAACCACTGGCAGCTTGCCTGAATCGTGTAGTTCCTTTATGAGGTGGTAGGGAGCGCCGAGACGCTTCGCCTCGGTCATTAGCTCCTCCTCGGGCATGTGCTGGATCTTGCGGATCTCACCTAGCACGGTGCGCGCGTGTCGCACTGCCTCGACAACGTTGCCGGTACCGGCCTCGCCTTTTGTGCGGATCATTGCCGCGCCTTCGCCAATACGCCGCAGCGCCTCACCAAGATCCCGGCAACCACAGACAAACGGCACTTTGAAGCCGTGCTTGCTGATGTGGAACTCATCGTCCGCTGGCGTAAGCACCTCAGACTCGTCGATGTAGTCAACGCCTAGTGCCTCCAACACCTGCGCCTCCACAAAGTGGCCAATGCGCGCCTTTGCCATCACCGGGATGGAGACCGTCTTGATGATTCCTTCAATCAAGCTCGGATCGCTCATGCGGGCAACACCGCCCGATGCACGGATGTCCGATGGCACCCGCTCCAGCGCCATCACCGCCACCGCTCCGGCGTCCTCTGCGATCCTGGCCTGCTCGGGAGTTACTACGTCCATAATGACGCCGCCCTTGAGCATTTGCGCCAACCCCTTCTTAACCAGCCAGGTGCTCTCCTCGCGTGCGGGACTCTTTCCGTTTGCTTTCCCGTTGGTCTTGCCGTTTGTCTTCGTCTGAGCTGCCTGTGTTGATGCCATGACTCTCTGTCTTCCTCTTTCCTGTTGGACGATATCGCACGGGTGCGATGGTGCCGTATTGATGAAAGGCTAGCGATAGAAGTGGCTCGGCGCAAGAGCCACTATCTCCAAACACGACCAGTCCACTCATGATCGGGCCGTGTACAGTCCGGCCATGCATGCGGTTGTGGTGGCGCATGGCGACGCTGGCGACATCCCGTGGCTGAAGAGCCAGCTAGCCGCCGCGGATCTTGTCATCGCCGCCGATGGGGGCGCAGAATCGCTCCGACGTGCCGGCGTATCGCCACATGTGCTGGTGGGTGACCTGGACTCGATCGAGCCAGCAGTTCGCCAACAAGTAGTTGAAAGTGGATGTGAGGTCATCGCTCACTCACCGCGAAAGGATCAGACCGATACCGAGCTCGCGCTGATCCTGGCGTGCCAGCGTGGAGCCACGTCCATCACGCTTGCCGGCGGGCTAGGCGGTAAGCGGCTGGATCATGCGCTCGCCAACGTGCTGTTGCTCGCGCTGCCTGAGCTTGGGGCGCGAGACGTCTGTTTGGCCGATCCGGCGCACAGTGTCTATCTGCTCCGTGGCCCGGACAGGCGGTTTGTGAGCGGAAACTCTGGTGATCTGGTGACACTTCTCCCACTCGCGGACGGTGCGACGGGAGTTGTGACGGACGGATTGCGCTTCCCGCTTGGCGGTGAAACGCTTATCTTCGGGCGCAGCCGCGGCGTGAGCAATGAGTTGGTTGGGTCTTCGGCGGTGGTACGCATTGAAACCGGCTCGCTGCTCGTCATTCACCACCGGCTGGCCGGCCGAGAAGTCGACCGTTCAGGCGGAGAAGCGTCCGTCCCATAGGCGCAGCCAACCGGCGGAGTGGCTGGCCGCCATGAGTAGGCCCGCTGCGATGCACGCCGCAAGTGCAAACCAGCCGTCACGCCACCCAAGCGGCACCTGCCGGTAGTACGTCCGCTCGCGCGCCGTGGAGAAGCCACGCGAGTCCATGGCGACGGCGATGCGCGCCGCGCGGCGTACCGCGAGCGAAAGAAGCGGCACAACGTAGCCGCTGTTTCGCCTAACTTGCACGATCCACGAGCCGCTCTGCCCCTGGCCGCGAACGCGCCGGGCGAGGCGCACATTCTCATACTCCTGGGCAAAAAACGGAAGAAAGCGTAGACCGGCCAGGAGCGAGTAGCCGATCCTGAATGGAAGCCTAGCGTGGCGAATCAAACTGACCACCAGGTCAGTCGGATCGGTCGTGAGCACCATGGTGAGCGAAACGCCTCCGATGGCAAGCCCGCGTAGTCCGATTCCAAGCCCGAATAGCAAGCCAGCCTCAGTGGCGCGGACGGGCCCCATCGTCCACAACACACGGCCGCCGTCGCTTGTAGTAGCGAAGAGCGCGTTGGTCCAAACAAACCCACTGGCCATCACCGCAAGGGGTGCTAGCGTGCGAGCATACGTCCAGGGCGCAACGCCGCCAAGAAGCCAGCCAGCCAGGCAGGTGCTCGCTAGGAACAACAGCGGGGTCACCGGATCAATGACCAGCGTCAGCAGCAGTGAGACGACTAGGGCCACCCCAATCTTCATCGTCGGATTGCGCCGCCGGAGGTAGGCGTCCGCACCAGCGTTCTCTGTAACGCCGTGGTCCCTACTTAGAGCCACGCGCGTCCGCCAGGTGTTTGCTGATCTCGCTCAGCGAGGTTGCGGCCGGGATAGCTGATTGCTCCCGGCGCGCGAGCTGGATAGCCTCCATCAACGGCGGCAAATGAAGGCCCGCGGCGTCAATCACGTCCGGCCGCTCGAAGAGCTCTCGCGGGCGGCCGTCAAAGATGCTCCGTCCGTGAGACATGGTGACAATGTGCCGAGCGTACTCGCCTGCGAGCGCCAAATCGTGTGTAATGATCGCCACTACGCGGCCAGCATCCAGTAGCTCTCGCAACGCCGCCACGAGCTCCCGAGTATGGTGTCGATCCTGACCAAACGTGGGCTCGTCCAGCACGACCACTTGCGGCTCGGTCACGAGGGCCGTCGCCACACTCAGCCGCCGTTTCTGCCCGTGGCTCAGCGAATACGGACTGGCCGCTGCGAGCGCTTCCAAGCCGAAGCGCTCAAGTATCCGCCTGGCCCGACGCGTCGCTTCCATTCCAGCGACGCCGCGCAAACGCAAGCCAAACAACACCTCGTCCAGTACGCTGCTCGCAACAAACTGGTGCTCTGGGTATTGAAAGACGTAGCCCAATCGCTCGCGCACCTCGCGCTCCGGCACGTCTCTCAAGTCCCTGCCGTCCAGCAAAACCTGTCCGGCAGCCGGCCGCAGCACCCCCGCAAGAAGCAAACCCAGCGTGGTCTTCCCCCCGCCGTTTCCGCCCACGATGGCCGTCAGCTCCCCAGCCCTCATGGTAAGAGACACATCCATAACCGCAGCTTCAGCGCGACCGTAGGAATACGTCACGCCTTGTGCTTGCAGGACTCCCGAGCCGCTGCGTACGCCAATCGCGCTTTCCGCTCGCACGGTGGGATTCGAGGAAGTGCGTGGCCAGCGGTCAACGAGCAGTGCAGCCGCTTCGAATGGATTGTGCGGAAGCGAGGCTGGCGTTGGATCAATCGCGCGGGCCAGTTCGGTGAGCTCGGGTAGCCATACGCCAAGCGCATCGAGCTGCGCGGCGTGAGGTCCGAACGCCATGCTCGGTGACTCGTCAAGTACAACCGCGCCAGTTGCGTCGAGCGCGATCACGCGGTCAATCAGCTCCGACACCTCGTCGAGGCGATGCTCGATTAGGAGTAGCGACTGCTCCCGACCAGCGCTTAGACTGGCCAGCGCACGATAGACCTGGCGCGCGCCCTGTGGATCTAGCAATGACGCTGGCTCGTCCAGCACGAGTGCGCCGCCCGCGGCGATCATCGCCAGCAGTGCGGCCAGCACGACGCGCTGTTTGGTCCCGCCGGAGAGATGGTCAAGGCGGCGCGCACCGCCGGTGCGATCCAGGCCAACCAACATGCACGCCTCCTCGATTCGGCTCCTTATCTCGCGGCGCGGAATCCCCAGATTTTCAAGGCCAAACGCGATCTCGTCGTCGACCTCTAGCATGACCAGCTGTGCCTCAGGATCCTGGAAGAGCACCGCCACCCGCTGCACCAGCCAGGCAAGCCCGGCCTGGCGCGTGTCTTGCCCATCCACAAGCACGCGGCCCGCCTCCCAATGTGCCTCCTGGCTATGCGGGATGATCCCATTGAGACAAAGTGCGAGCGTGCTCTTGCCGCTTCCGCTTGGACCGAGCAAAAGCAGACGCTCGCCTGCCTTCCAACGCAGTGACACATCGCGGAGCGCGGCCTGACGTCTTCCAATGTGACGTAACGTCAGGCCCTCCACCGTGACGTCCGGTGGGGTCATTGGACCGGAAGGAATCGCTGGCCCGCCGCTCGCACCGGGCCCCATACTGGGCCTACCTAGCCTGCCCTTGCTCAGACTTCCCGCACGCGCTCGCGTCCCAACGGGAAGTAACTCAGCCCGCCGGTCGCCGCCAGCGCATTCCCGAGCAGCTTGGCCAGCAACCCTGCCAGCGCGCCGCTTAGCAGCCGTATTGCCAAGAGCGACAAGAGAAAGCCTGGCTCCAACGCAAAGTATCCTAGGCGGAACCAGTTCCATGGCAGCGCCACTAGCGCGGCGGCGATCCCCGCTAGGACCATCGTCTTCCATCCCCAGTGCCTGTAGCCGGTGGACGCAAATACCAGCTCAGGCCCGAGTGCCTGCATCAGCCCGGTTACCACCAGGATCGGACCGGCCGGCGCCCCGAGCAGGACCTCTGCCAAAGCCGCCATGCTCTCTGCCAGAAACGCCGCCCCCGGCCGTCGGATGATGTAGCCGCCCAGCAGGCCGCTTACGAACCACATCCCAAAGAAGAGTTCCTGCCCCGGCTGCGCAGCGAGCGGTGCGATCCAGAGATAGGGCTGTAGCCACCACCAGTACAGTGCTCCGAACACTACGGCCAGCACTGCCACCAACACGTAGTCTTGCGTGCGCCAGGCGCTCCTGAAGTCAATCGCAACGCCTTCGGCAACTGCCCGGCGGCGACCAGAAAAGAGACTGATTGCCGCCATGGTAAATCCGGCGGCCGTAAGAAAGACGCCCGCGCCTAAGCCGGTGAACGCCCCAACGTTGAGCGCTTTGGGCGCGCCGGCACTGACCGCGGCATCGGTACGCACGAGGCCGGGGGAGAACTGTATGCCAGGTGTGCCGGAGAGCAGTCCGCTGGCGATGAACAGCGCCACAATCGCCAGTCCCGCCAGCGCAGCCGCGCCAGACCAGGCTCGCAGGCGTGCGCCATTCTCTCCATCACTTTGGCGCAGGCTCAGCGCCAGGAACGCCGCGGCGACGACCGCAAGTACTGGTATGGCGTGCAGCGCAATATGGAAGCCTTTGAGGCCACCTGCTTTCACCGGCTCAAGCGCTGGCGCGATGGCCGACGCCAAACTGAACCCGCTATAGCCCGCCTTCTCGTACTGCACCCACGGGAGGAAGAAGCTGAGCGCCGCCACAATGGCGCCAATGAGCGCGACGTACTGGATCATTTCCGTTGCTTTCTGGATGGACTGTTGGCCGAGAGCGTGACATGAGCAACCACGTGTCCGGCGTTCGCGGTCGCGCCTTCAAATGACTTTCTGATGGCCGCCAATACAGTTCCCACTTCGCCGTCTAGGCGAGAGACAAAGTGCTGGCCGCGGGTAAAGACACCGGCGTCCTTGGTGTGACGGATCTCCCGGTAGATCACATCCATATAGGCAGGCACGCCGAGGGGATAGAGCGACCACTGGCAGGCCACCTCTATCGCGGGGAGCACATCTGCCTCACGGGACGGTGTGGGCTCCAGGACCGCCGACGGCGGACACATTCCTTCACCCGGTCAGCCATAGGAGAGCAGCACTGGCATCACTACATGCTCGCCGCTGCCCGCGGCCCGCACGAAGGCGCGGTGCAGCGCACCGAAGACGTGCTCGGGGTGGCCACCAAGGAACGTGCTGACATCGTCGGTTTCGACGACCAGCCCGCGCTCGCGCAGCCCCTCAATGGCGTGCAGGATGACGGGCACGAACCGGTCGGTGATGGGGTAGAGCGAGAACCGGGCACCGAAGAACCCGGTGCCGCCGCAGGACGGTGTCGCCGCCTCGGACTCAGAGGGGGACGGAGCGGGCGCAACTAAGTGCCCGGCGTTGCGTGATTCTGCTGATTGCGCCATTTGCTTCCCTCCGCCGGTATGAGCCGGATCAGGTTCCAAGGGTCGGTGGGGAGCCACCTCTCAGCGCTTGCGCGCACCCCTAGCAGGTGTATTCTGTAATTGTCAGTGAGCTGTGCGGGCCGGCCCAAAAGGCAGCTCGCACGGGGATTGTAACGCGCCGCGGCCGGCCCGCCAATGCAGAGGGGTCGCGTCGATAATGGCCCAGTAACGCGGCTTCATTCTGGCGTAACCGCGGCGCTGAGCGACTACACCATAGTCGTCAGCGCCGCCTCGGTGCCGCTCGGCCCCGTGGTCTTCGTCGTCACCAACCATGGCAACACGCGACATAGCCTACGCGTGGAGGGACAGGGAATCGACCTGCGCACGTCAACCCTTTATATCGGTGACGCCAGTGTGCTTGACGTTCCCTTCGAACAGCCCGGCGAGTACACCGTGTATTGCGATGTTGGCTTTCACGCCGGGGCGGGCATGATCACCACTCTCACCGTCGAATAGCCGCCGCCGCGAGGCGAAAGGCACTACTATGTATCAAAATGGCCCACCCCGAGAGCCATACGTGACCACGTTCGTCAGCCCGCGCTTGCGCTTCGTCCACCAGTTGGAAGAAGTGCGTGACGCGGTGCTCACGATGGGCAGCATGGTAGACAAGGCGATTGACTACGCCATCGACGCCCTGCGCCGTCGTGACGTCACCCTCATGCAGAGGGTCATCAAAGACGACCGGCACATCAACCGCCAGCGCTTCGATATTGAGCAGTCGGCGCTTCTGCTGATGGCAACCCAACAGCCGATGGCGTCCGACCTCCGCTTCCTCGCGGCGGTGCTGCACATCACTACTGACCTGGAGCGCATGGGCGACCACGCCCGCAGCGTCTCCCGCCTTGGACTTAAGCTCAACACTGAAGCGCCACTCAAGCTGCCCCCGGAGTTGCCACGCATGGCAGATCTCTGCCGCGACCGGCTGCGGCGCGCACTCGATGCGTTTGTTGCGCGAGATGCCGACGCCGCACTAAAGATCGCGGGCCAGGATACAACGACCGACGCGCTGCGGGACGCAATCTATCGTGACCTGCTGCAAGTCATGCTCAATGATCCGGACGCTATTCGGCGTGGCACCTACCTCCTGTGGGTGGCACACAACATTGAGCGGATTGGTGACCACATCACAAATGTCTGCGAGCGGGTCATCTTCGCGGTAACCGGCCGCATGGAGGAGCTCACCGAGCGTTCTGTTGAGTTTGCTGACACTGACCCTGTGAGTCGGGCCTAGCGTATTGACGCCGCTAATTCGCGCACTTGTTTCGGCATGGGGTCGCCAGGCGCCGGTGGAGACGCCGCACAATGGGGAAACCGAGCGGCTCCGCGAGCGTATGCGCCAGCTCACCATCGAGCGCGATCACGCCCACGAGGCACTGGCCAACATGGCCGACGGAATCGTCATCGTCGAGGCTGTAGACGGACAACTGCGCGTTGAGCAGCTGAACGGGGCCGCAACTCGTCTACTGCGTCTGCAAGCGGAAACGGGGGTCGGGCAATCGCTGGCGAAAGTAGTGCGCGACCATGAACTGACCCAGGTGCTGGTCAGCGCAATGCAGCAGGGCGCGCCGCACACGGCTACCATCCGATTTGCCCCACCCTCTCTCGGCGACGATCCGCGCGATGAGCCACGCTACGTGAAGGCCACTGGATTCCCGCTGGCTAACAATGCAGAAAGTAGGACGCCCAACACCCGCAGCGGCACGTCTGGCACGGAGGCCGGGCTTCTAGTTCTCCAAGACGTGACCGAGCTGCGGAGAACGGAGACTGTGCGCCGTGAGTTCGTGGGTAATGTCTCCCACGAGCTGCGCACGCCGCTCGCTTCGCTCAAAGCGCTGGTGGAAACGCTAGAGGAAGGTGCCCTGCAAGACCCGCCGGCGGCACGCGAGTTCCTGGGTCAAATGCATGTGGAGGTGGATAGCCTGACCCAACTCGTTCAGGAGCTGCTGGAGCTGTCCAAAATTGAGTCCGGGCAGGCTCCGATTCGGCCTGAGAGCGTGCCGCCGGTGGGATTATTAGCAGCGACGGAGCGGCGAATGCGCCGCCAGGCAGAGCGAGCTGGTCTGGCGCTAGATTTAGAGATCCAGGATGAGGTATCTGCGGTTTGGGCCGATCCAGCGCTTGTTGAGCGAGTATTGATCAACCTGGTCCACAACGCGGTCAAGTTCACGCCCCGCGGCGGGCGTATCACACTCAGCGCGGCGCCCGGTCCCGAAGGTGTCGTATTCAGCGTCGCGGACACGGGCGCCGGCATTGTGGTCGACGACCTCAATCGCATCTTCGAGCGCTTCTATAAGGTAGACAGGTCGCGCGCGTCAGGTGGTACGGGGCTCGGGCTGGCAATCGCCAAGCACATTGTTCATGCCCATGGAGGGCGCATATGGGCCGAGAGCGCCGGCGAGGGCCACGGTAGCCGGTTCCGGTTCGCGCTGGCGGCGGCACCTCCGGTCCAGTCACACCCCGATGCTGAAACACTGTTAAGCGGTCCATAAAGGCTCGTTAATCCCGCGGTAATGTGCGGCACCTAGTGTCTTTCCTAGGATGCAGGTACGCGGCGCCCTCCCTCGTGTGCTCGTCGTCGAGGACGAGCGTGCCCTGCGCGAGACCCTGACCTACAACCTGCGTCGTGCAGGGTTTGACGTACGGACCGCCGGCGATGGCGCCGCCGGTCTCGCCTCGGCGCGTGCCCAACCGCCCGACCTCATCTTGCTGGACGTCCTCCTCCCGGGTGGCATAGACGGATTTGAGGTCTGCCGCCTGCTAAGGCACGACCTGCGGTGTCCCATCATCCTGGTCAGCGCCCTGGCCGACGAGGTTGACCGCGTGGTGGGTCTTGAGGTTGGGGCCGACGACTACGTCACCAAGCCATTCAGCATCGTCGAGCTGCTTGCGCGCATAAAGGCGCATCTGCGCCGGGCGGGCCTGCCGGGGGCGCCGGCTTCGGGTAGCGAGCCTCCCCGCGCCGCGGGGCACGTGCAGGCGCTCACCGTCGGGCCAATCCACATTGATCCGTCACGCAGGGAGGTAGTGCTGGAAGGCAAGACCATTCACCTCAAGCGGCGTGAGTTTGATCTGCTGTTCTATCTGGCGCGTCACGCCGGCATGACTCTTTCACGCTCACGCTTGTTGGATGCGGTGTGGGGTGAAGCGCTGCCCAGCGACGGTGATACCCGAACGGTTGACGTCCACATCCACCGCCTGCGCGAGCGCATTGAGGCCAATCCTGCCCGACCGCGCTTCCTGCACACCATGCGCGGGCTCGGCTACGCCATGCGCATACCGCCAATGGCCGCGCTTGCGCCGGTGGCAACAGCGCATCTTCCCAGAAGCGCCGTTAATCTGCCGTTAAAGACGGCTTAAACGGCCACTAATAGCCGCACCGGAAACTCGAAGTAGAAGAGAGAACAGGAGAATTACCATGGACATCACTCAGCAACGCGGTCTGACCCGCCGGGTCTGGTTTAGCGGCCTCGGCGCGACGGCTGGCGCCGCCGCCCTCGCCGCCTGCGGCACCCAGCAAGAGACCGCACCGCGCTCTTCCGCGAATGCCACGCCCGGACTGGCGGCAACTGCCCCAGCAGTTCAGGCGATCGCCGGCAGCGGCATCGTCACCGGCCCGTTCTCCGGCGAGGCCAGAGCGCTCACCGGCGCGGGCGCTACCTTCCCCGCGGCGCTCTACTCCAAGTGGTTTACAGAGTACAACCGCCTGACGCAGGTACAGGTCAACTATCAGTCCATCGGCTCCGGCGGTGGCATCAAGGCCATCTCTGACGGGACCGCCGACTTCGGCGCCACCGATGGACCGATGACCGACGCCCAGCTGAAAGAAGCCAAAGGCGGCGAGATCTTCCATGTACCGGCTGCCCTCGGCGGCGTCGTCGCTACCTACAACATCCCGGAGATCCCCGCCACCACAAAGCTCCGGTTCTCCCCGGAAACACTGGTAGGCATCTTCAACGGCGACATCACCAAGTGGAGCGACGCCAAGATCAAAGCGGACAACCCCACGGTCACTACGTTGCCCGACAAGGAGATCACCACCGTCCACCGTTCAGACGGATCGGGAACGACCTACATCTTTGTGGACTACCTGTCTGCCGTTAGCCCGGCCTGGAAAGAAAAGATCGGCGTCTCCACCACGGTCAATTGGCCCAACGGTCTCGGTGGGAAGGGCAACGAGGGTGTGGCGGGAGAGGTGAAACAAAACCCCTATTCCATCGGCTACGTGGAGTTGATCTACGCCAAGCAGAACAAACTGGGCTACGCGCAGATCAAGAATAAGGCGGGTCAGTTTGTAGACGCTGAGCTCGATACCGTCACCGCTTCCGCCTCCGGCGTCGCCGCAACCATCGCGCCTGATCTGCGGGCGTCAATCGTCAACGCCGAGGGCGCCAAGAGCTATCCGATCTCGGGCTTCACCTGGATCCTTGCCTACAAGGAGATGAAGGAAGAGCCGAAGGCGGTCGCTCTGACGCGCATGCTCTGGTGGGCGACGCACGACGGCCAGAAGTTCAACGGCGACCTCGGCTATTCGCCGCTGCCACTGGAGATCATCAAGAAGGCGGAAGCGCAGATCAAGGCCATTACGGCGAACGGCAAGCCCGCCTTCCCTAACAAGTAGGCCGCCTGGCAGGATGGTGGGAAGGGGATTAGGGGTACTAGCTTAATGACCGCATCACACGAGGCCGCCGGTGTGTTCACCGGCGGCCGGTCGTCGCGCATTGGCGACGCGATTTTCAAAGGCGCCGCCGGGGCGGCCGCGTGCAGCGTGCTCGTGATCTTGATCTTGCTGATCGGGTTACTGATCCGCGACTCGCAAGAGTCGCTGGTGCGCTATGGCTTCAGCTTCATCACGACGTCCACCTGGGACAACGTCAAGGAGCAGTTTGGCGCGCTCCCGTACATCTACGGGACGCTCGTCACAAGCGTCGTCGGGCTTTTGATCGCGGTGCCAATCGCGGTGGGGGCGGCGCTCTACGTCGCCGAGTACGCGCCGTTGTGGATTCGGACACCCATCTCATTCACCATTGAGATGCTAGCGGCAATTCCAAGCATCATCTACGGCCTCTGGGGCTTCTTCATCCTGACGCCAATCATGCGTTCTACCGTGGAGCCCGCGCTCAAAGGCGCGCTCGGCCCCATCCCTGTGATCGGTGGCCTCTTCCAAGGGCCGGCGATTGGAAAGGATCTCTTCACGGGAGGGGTGATCTTGGCCATCATGATCACGCCCACCATCATGGCGGTTTCCCGCGAGATCATTCTGGCGGTGCCGCCCGCGCAGCGTGAAGGCATGCTCGCGGTGGGTGCAACGCGCTGGGAGACCATCCGGACGGCGGTGCTGCCCTATGCGCGGTCGGGCATCGCGGGCGCGGCCATTCTGGGGCTTGCCCGCGCGCTGGGCGAGACGATGGCAGTGACCATGGTAATTGGCAATGCATCGCGCGCCGTTACCGGCTCGTTGCTCACACCGGGCTACACGATGGCAAGCGCCATCGCGAACCAATTCACCGAGGCCGACACCCCCGTCTATTTCTCGGCGATCGTTGAGGTGGCGCTCGTTTTGCTCCTCGTGTCGGCGGTCGTCAACATCGTCGCCCGGCTGCTGATCTGGCAGATCCAGGGCGGCCTGAGCAGTCGCGCACTGGGAGGCGTCCGTGTCTAGTCAGACCATCGCTCCACCGGTCGCGCCCGCGGCTCCTGCGGGACCACCCCTCCTTGACATCTTCGCGCCGGACTCGCGTTACACCCTGCGACGCACCGCGTCGAATGCCATGGCGGTGCTGATCGGCGTTTGCGCGCTGATCGCCGTCGCGGTGCTGTGGCTGATCCTTGGCTATGTGATCATTCGTGGCGTTCCTGCCCTTAATGTGGCGTTCTTCACCGAGCGTCCACTGCCCTACGGCGAGCCAGGCGGCGGGATCGGTCCGGCCATCCTCGGAAGTCTGACGATCATGGCGGTAGCCGCTTTGGCCGGCGTACCGCTCGGCGTCGGCGCCGGCATCTATCTGTCCGAGTTCGGTCGCGGGCGCTTTGCCTGGATCGTCCGCTTCTGCGGCGACCTCGTGGCCGGACTTCCTTCTATCGTCGTCGGTGTCTTTGTGTGGGCGCTGCTTGTCAAGGAGATTATCGGCAACTTTGCCGGCTTCGCCGGGGCGGCCGCATTGGCGATCATCATGATCCCCATCATCCTGCGCACGGTTGAAGAGGTACTTCGCCTCGTGCCGCACTCGCTGCGCGAGGCGGCTCTGGCGCTCGGCGTACCTCAGTGGAAGGTGGTGATGGGCGTTGTGCTGCCCAGCGCCAGAGCGGGCATTATCACCGGCGTCGTGCTTTCACTGGCCCGCGCGGCCGGTGAGACGGCACCGTTAATCCTGACGACGCTCGGCAACCAGTTCTTCAGTTGGGACCTCAAGCAGCCCATGGCTGCCATCCCGGTTCAAATCTACAACTACGCGGTGGCGCCCTATGACGACTGGCACACCAAGGCGTGGGGTGCGGCGTTTGTGCTCATCGTGATCATTGGGTTGCTGAGCGTCCTGACGCGCCTAGCAACCGGCGGAACAAGGAGAACAGCTCTGTGACAACGCAAATGGCCGGCGCCGCGCAAGCCGGTACGCTCTTTCCCGGCTTGGCCCGTCCTATCAGTATCACGCAGGACCGTGCTGGCGCTGAGACTATGACTGGCCGCACCGGCCATGCCATGCGCGTGGAAGAGCTCTCCGCGTGGTACGGCGCGCATCAGGCCGTTCGCGCGGTCACGTTGGACGTGAAGCCCCGCACGGTGACGGCGCTAATTGGGCCGTCCGGCTGCGGTAAGAGCACCCTCATCCGCTGCCTCAATCGCATGCACGAGGTCACGCCTGGCTCCCCGCGGGTCTCCGGGAAGGTGCTGCTGGATGACCGCGACATCTACGCGCAAGGCGTTGACCCCGTGCAGGTGCGCCGCTACGTCGGCATGGTCTTCCAGAAGCCCAACCCCTTCCCCTCAATGTCCATCTACGACAACGTGGTGGCCGGTCTCAAGCTGACTCAAGCGCCCCGCAAGAGTGAGCTAGACGAGACGGTTGAGCGCTGCTTGCGCCAGTCCGCACTCTGGGACGAAGTCAAAGACAAACTGCGCCAATCCGGCGTGTCGCTCTCAGGTGGACAGCAGCAGCGCCTTTGCATCGCGCGCGCGCTGGCCATGAAGCCACACGTCCTCCTGATGGACGAGCCATGCTCGGCGCTCGATCCAATCGCCACCTACAAGATTGAGGCGCTGATGACCGAGCTCAAGCGCGAGTACACCATCGCCATCGTCACCCACAACATGCAGCAGGCGTCACGCGTGGCGGACTACACCGCCTTCCTCCTGGCGGGCGACAAAGGCTATGGCGAGTTGGTCGAGTACGGCCCGACCGCCGAGTTGTTCACTACACCCAAGGATGAGCGAACCGAAGCCTACATTACCGGCCGGTTCGGCTAGACGGAGCGCATGGCAATGAATCAATGGGAGTACCTCGAGGTCATGGTTGACCTTGAGAAGAAGGTCTGGAAAGACAACGAGGGGCGTCGCGGTAAGCTGCGCAAGAACAGCGTAGCGTTGGCCCTCAATGAGTTAGGCATTGAAGGCTGGGAGCTCGTCGCGTCGCTGACCGAGAACGCCTCCTCTCACCGCCTGTTGTTCAAGCGGCCCTGGCCGCCCGATGCCGAGCACACTTCGTCAGACTCGAACGACGATGACGACGACGAGAGTGATGACCCCGCGCCCGACGGGTCCACCGAGACAGAGAATGATGACGGCTCGGACGGCGCCGGCAAGCCCACCGGCGCTTGATTAACGCAACTTAACGTTTCGTTACAACCCGCGTTACCTGCCCCGCCTTCTCTCCTCCAGACGCCACGCGTGGCCCGCTTCGGCGGCCGTCGGGCGAATGCAAAGGAGTAGAGGTAGGCATGGTCACAGAACTCAACAGGCGGTCGTTCGGACGCATTGCGGCGGGCGCCACGAGCGCGGTAGCCCTCATGGCGCGGCTTCCCTGCACAGTAGCCGCCCAGTCCGCCCGGACGCTCACCGGCGCCGGCGCCACGTTCCCGGCAGTGCTGTATTCAAAGTGGGCGGCGGAATACAACAAGCTGACCGGCGTCCAGATCAACTATCAGTCCATTGGCTCCGGTGGCGGCATCAAGGCCCACCAGGACATGACGGCAGACTTCGGCGCCACCGATGGTCCAATGACCGAGCAGCAGCTGAAGGACGCCAAGGGCGGCCCGACGCTGCATGTTCCGATGGCGCTCGGCGCCGTGGTGCCCACCTACAACCTGCCCCAAATTGGCAACGCGCGACTGCGCTTCACCGACCAGTCGCTGCCCAACATCTTCCTGGGCAAAATCAAGAAGTGGAACGATCCCGCTATCGCCGCGGACAACCCGGGAATCAACCTCCCCAACGAGGACATCGTGGTCGTGCATCGCTCGGACGGCTCCGGTACTACCTACATTTGGGTGGACTTTCTTTCGAACGTAAGCGCGGAGTGGAAAGACAAGGTCGGAGTTGCGACCTCGGTCAACTGGCCCACCGGCCTCGGCGGACGGGGCAACGAGGGCGGCGCGGGCGAAGTTCGCCAGAACCGCAACACGCTAGGCTACGTTGAACTGGCCTACGTCATCCAGAACCGGCTCGGCGTTGGCGTCGTGCGGAACAAGCTCGGCGCGTGGGTCGATCCTAACCTCGAATCAGTGACGGCGGCGGCGCAGGGCGCGCTTGAAACCATGCCGGACGACCTCCGCGTCTCCATCGTCAATCCCGAGGGCGAGACAGCGTACCCCATCGCCGGGTTCACCTGGCGATGGCCTACCGTCAGCAGCGGGACTTCGCCAAGGGGCGCGCGCTGGCCGACTACATGTTCTGGTCAATTACTGAGGGCCAGAGGTTCGCCGGTGAGCTCTACTACGCACCGCTCCCGCAGGCAATGCTTCCGCTGACCTTCTCGAAGATCCAGTCCATGAACAGCAGTGGTGCGCCAAACCTCAGCCCGGACAAAGACCTGCCACAGACGGCGCGCGCCGAGCTCCGTACATCCGATAATGGTGACGGCACCGCCACGACGCACTACAGCGACGGCACGACGGAGACCTGGCGGATGGGCTAGCGTCTAGCCTCCTTCACTGGGGTAGCCGTACCGGCGCCCCGACAACGCTCGACCGTCTATCGGTCATGCATCGTCGGGGCGTTCGTTGTGCGCCTCGATGAACAGTTGGATGCGCGTCTGTACTCCGTCGCGCGCGGCCCGAAAGACGCGTTTCTGCTCCTCCGCGGGAGCCTCGGCAGGGTCGGGCAGCGACCAATGGATCTGCTCATGGTCGCCGGGGAACGTGGGGCATGAGTCTTTGGCGCGGTCACAGACGGTGATAAAGAAATCAAATTTCTGGCCCAGGAACTGGCGCACGTCCTTGGGGCGCTGCCCCGCCAGGTCGGTGCCTACCTCATGCATGACCTCTATGGCCATGGGGTGGATTCCTGGCCTGGGGTCAGTGCCGGCGGTGTAGGCGTCAAACCACTGTCCGCCGGCCGAGCGCAACAGCGCCTCCGCCATCTGTGACCGTGCCGAGTTGCCGGTGCAGAGAAACAGTACCCGCCGCTTGCCGTTGGATGCCGCCGATCCGCTTTCCTTTGCCGTTGCCGATCCAGTCATGGTGTTCTCCTGGTAGTTGCCAGAGGTTGTGCGGGTGCCGAGCAGCGCCCCATAGAGCCAGCCGCCGAGCGGTGCGCCGAGTAGCGGGCCGGCGATATAGGCCAGAAAGCCCCACCGCGGCCCTGGGATGGCGATCTCTCCCCACCCCAGGGCAAACGCCACCAGGCGCGGGCCGAGGTCGCGGGCGGGGTTCCATCCCGCCTGGGTGATGGGCGCGAACAGGCTGATTAGCACCGCCACCGTAAAGCCGATGAAGAACGGCGCGAGGTTCGCCTTGGGAGCTGCGCGGTTGCCTGGGTCGGTGAGCGCGAAGATCACGAACGCCAGCACCGCCGTACCGAAGCCCTCCACCAGCGTGGCGGCGAGCGGCGACACGAGCGCGTGAGCCGCCGCGCCGGTACCAAACAGGGCGGGATTGGGGAAATACTCCCCGAACACCATGGCCACCGCTTCACTGCCTGGTGCCCCGCGTTGGAGGCCGCGCTCGGCCTCGAACCGCAGCACGAACGGCCAGAAGCTAGCCGCCACGACGCAGCCCGCCAGCACCGCCCCGAGAAGCTGTGATATGGCATACGGCACGACCCACGCCCACGGGAAACCCCGCAGCAGCGCGAATGCGACGGTGACGGCGGGGTTCAGATGCGCTCCGCTCACGCTGGCGGTGCAGTAGATCGCGAGCGAGACGCCGAAGCCCCACACTACCGCCACTTGCCATACACCCGCCTGTGCGCCCGTCAGGACGGACGCCGCCACCGAGCCGGTGCCGAACAACACCAGCAGGAAGGTTCCGGCCGACTCAGCCGCGAGTGCCCGCCGCAGCTCTGGCGCTTTCAAGCGGCGCCCGCTCAGACCCCAACGGCTGTCTTAGTGGCGCGGATGAAGGCACTCGCCAGCGCGCCTTCGGCTGCCTGTAGTTCCTCCGGAGTCGCGCTTTCCAGCGCCTCTACGCCACAACACGACTTGTCGTCTCCATCCGCTGCCAGGTCAGCGACACTAAAGGTGCGCGTAATCTGAACTTCAGGCACATCAAAACCCGCAGCGGTGAGTTTGGAAACGTAGTCGCGCTCGTGCAACGCGCCCGCGATGCAGCCCGCCCATGCTTCCATGTTGTGCTTCACCGATGCGGGGAGATCGCGCGTGACGACCATGTCACTCACGGCGAAGCGACCGCCGGGCTTGAGGACGCGGAACGCCTCGCGCAACACGGCGTCCTTGTCGGCGGACAGGTTGATCACGCAGTTGGAGATGATCACATCCACTGAGTTGGCGGGCAGGGGGATCTCTTCGATCGTGCCCTTGAGAAACGTGACGTTCTCGACGCCCGCCTTCGCCTTGTTGGCATTGGCGAGCGCAAGCATCTCGTCGGTCATGTCCAGACCGAAGGCGAAGCCGGTAGGGCCAACCCGCCTCGCCGACAACAGCACGTCGATGCCGCCCCCGGAGCCGAGATCAAGCACTGTCTCGCCGGGATGGAGCTCCGCCAGTGCGGTAGGGTTGCCACATCCCGAACTCGCCAGAAGGGCTTCCTGAGGCAGTCCTTGCGCTTCCTGGTCGCTGTAGAGGTTGGCCGTGATCGGATCGCTCGTCAACATTGCTGACCCCACCTCGGGAGCTGATGTCGGGGCCCCGCTCTCCGCGGCGACTTCGGGACAGCACGTTGGCTCGCAGCAGGTCTCCTCCACGCTGTCAGTCACGCGCTGTGCGATTGCTCCGTACCGGCTTCGTACTTGAGCGCGCAGCGCATCTCCCTCTACGGGAAACTCCATACTGACGGGAATATTCGTGCCCGTAGTCATAACCTACTCCTCTCAATTAGCGGGCTATAGATTGAAGTCCATCAATCTACGAAGTTCAACTCTAACTCCTAGATTGATCAATGTCAATCCACCGAGAAGGGCGCATCCAATTGCCGGCCTCTTCTACCGGTTTTGCTCTCCATTTACGTTAAATAGATAGAGGACCCTGGCATTGCGCAACGCTCAAATGCAAGTCCGGACCCAACCGCACAAATTCGCCGCTCTGCAGTTCTACCCTCATGCAGGCATCATCCCCCGGGTTCCATGCCCATGTTGCCACCCAGGCAACGCCTTTCTGACCCTGCCGGCCACAAAGGGCTACTCAGAGTTACACAAAATGCCACTTTCAGGCCAATCATCGCTCTGCGCGGCAAAGTGATCATCCGTAATAGTGTAGATATGTTGCCACGTTGACACCATAGCGGCCTCACAACCATCCCAATGGCGGCTATCCGCGCGCGTAGGGCGGCACCGCCAGTGGCGCGAGGAAGCGGAAGACCGCGTCCCAGGCCGGATTCCTTCCCACCGGTCCAGTCTTGGCCCACTCCGCGTGCAGGCACACGAATAGATCGCGCCCTGCCGTAGTGTCTCCCTCCCGCAGCATCTCCAGCAGCGCCTGAACCTCGCCGGCAACAGAGTCGTCGCTCAGCGGGAGGCGCGCCAGCCGTTCCTGGTCTTCGATCACGTACTGGACTTCGAGCGCCCATACCGACAGCACATGAGAGTGATTAGGTCCGGGCCGCCTCGTCAGCGCGATTGTCGTATGGCGCGGATCGCTGTCGCGCAGATGTTGGACCACCATGTCACCAGCGTGTGACCCTGGCATGACGCCGCGGCTAACTGGGCATTAACGGCGTGTAACCTGGGCGGTTCTTGGGGTCAGCGCAGGGCGCAGGGCGCGGCGGCTGGCTAGCTGCTCCACCACGGCGCGTCGTCGCCGTAGGAGCGCTGCGCCGTTTCCAACGCGACACTCACGCCCGCCGTGGTCTCGGCTTCCGCTTCCTCAGGGAGCTCGACCACAGGCGCCATTCCTCCCAGACGGAGGATCCAGCGCGCCGCCGTTGCCTTGCTTCGCAGTCCCCACACCAGACGCTCGCTGCCGCGATAGACGGCGTACCGTGGCACGCGATCCTCGCTCTCATACTGGTGAATCCGCCAGGGCGTCCTAACGCGGCTGGACACCCTGCTGCGCAGTGCCGCCGCCGCCGTGAAAGGTAACCTGGCGGCATCCGTACTCATTTGGCTGTCAACACCTCCCTTCGAGCGTGACGGCGCGGCGTTACCAGGAGTTGAACACCGTGTGAACGCGCGAATGGCGGCGCAGGAGAGTGCGCGAAAAGGCTTGACAGCGTGCCGCGAGTGTGCGGCTGGGCGACCTGGGCTAGGCTACGCGTCGTTCCAGTTCACCGTCGCGGGTCATCACCTGAAGCCGGCTCAAGTCCAGCCAGCCATTGTGCAGTGAAATAACCACGGCCGAGGTGCGATCTGGTGCGCGCAGCCGCTGCAGCACCTTGGCCAGGTGGTTTTTCACAGTTTGCTCTGAAATGCCAAGTCGAACGCCGATAGTGCGGTTGGAGTACCCCTCGGCCACGCCGGCCAGGATCTCAAGCTCACGGTCCGTCATGGGACAGCGCGGTGTTGTTTTACGGCTCATGATGCGATTGTCAACCTACCCGCCGGAATAATAGGCCATTAGTACCACGGATGGGAACCACACACGGCCGTCGTTACCGCGCCGAGAGCAAAGCTTAAGTAGATCGAAACAATTGTCGCTAGAGCAGCGCTTCTGCCCATCGGGCGGCGTCGAAGCCGACCAGTAACAGTGTCCCACTCTTGAGGAGGGGCCGGCGGAGGAGGCGCGGCTCGGCCTCCATGTGGCGCAGTAGCTCTGCTTCACTGTGCGGCCGCTGATTCAGGCCACGGGCAGCGTACTGATTTGTACGGGTGGAAAGGACGTCACTGAGTGGACGTTCGGCAATCAGATTTTCAATCTCTGAAACCATGAGGGGCTGGCGAAAGATCTCACGCTCCCGAACCTGCACGCCGTGTTGAGCGAGCCATTTGCGCGCGGCGTCGCAACCACTGCACCCGCGCTTCAAATAAAAAGTGGGAAGATCAGCAGCCATAGAATGCGTTCCGTGGCCGCTGTCTGGCGCCCTGAGTCCTGGCGTTGCCTTTACTTGGTGGGGAGACCGGCTTCCTTCCAGCCACGCGTGCCTCCGTCCATAATCGCCACGTTGGTAAAGCCCATGTCTTTAAGGGTCTTGGCCGCGAGGGAGGCCTGGCCGCCGCTACCGCACGTGGTGATGATCGGTGTGGAGCGATCCTGGAGCTTCTGCTCCCGAAATGACTCGGGCAGCTCGGTATCAGCCCGCAGAGGGAGCACTCCCAACGGAATGTTCATGGAGCCCGGCACGGCGCCGGTGGACGCAATGTCGTCCGGCTCACGCACATCAATCACCAGCGTGTTGGGGTTTTCCTGCACGCGCTTCTGCGCGTCTTGAGGGGACACTATCTCGGCGGCTTCACGCCCCTCGGCGACCATTTGTTTAAACGTCTTTGCCATAGACGTTAATTATGCCGTTTAACGCAACGTCCCCGTACGCATGCGCTCTTCAACCTGATCGTTCGATGGCATGCCGGACGGTCCCGCCGCTTGCACCACAAATGACGCGGCGCAGTTTGCAAACTGCGCCGCGTCATTTGGGTCACGCGTCTCGCCGAAGCGCAGTAAGAAGGCCGTGGCAAAGACATCACCCGCACCGGTTGGGTCCACTTCTTCCACGTCAAAGGCAGGATGATGCTCCTTTCTTCCGCTCACCCACACCGTACAGCCGTTCACATGGTCGGTCACCACCGCCAGCCGGGACATCTCGCAATAACGCTTGACCAGGTCTTCGTCTCCACCCACGTCCTCCGCGCTGAAGATCAGCACGTCAACCATGGGGAGCACGTCATCCGCATTCATCCACGGCGCGGGAGTATGGACGCGTCCACTCTCATCCCAGGAGCGCAGCCAGCCCTGCGGAGTCACGCCAATCACAGTGCCGCGCGGAAATGCCTCCGCCAAATTCGCAGGTACCTCCTGGGCTATGGGGCCAAGATGCACCACTGGCGCCAGACGCCACGCTTCCGGGACGGCGTCAGGCGGGATTGGCAGTGCCACGTCCGATACGCGCTGGGTACGTCGGTGGTTGACGTACACATTCTCGAAGGTGGTGGTCACGTCCGACGGTAGGCGATGTAGATCAATGCCCCGCAGATGCGTGTCAAGTTCCGGTAGCGCCTGGCAGCGAGTTAACACCGCTGCGCGCCGGCCTAATGAGTGTGCCATGAGCGATGAAAACGTCACTGTGCCGCCCAACACGTACCCGCGTCCGGGCACAACGTCTTTGGTCACGTGTCCAATGACCAGATAGTCCGGCGTGATCAGATCGCCAGGGCGGGAGGGCCCAGGCGAAGCGTCGGGTCGCACGGGCTTAAGACTTGGCCTACGGTCGGGGTTTGATCACAACGCGCCGGGACTCACCTTCCCCCACGCTTTCGGAGACCACATCGGGATCGTCCGCCAACACAAGGTGAATGATGCGCCGCTCATTGGGGGGCATCGTCTCAAGCTGCATCGCCTCGTGCGTCGTGCGCACACGCTGAGCAAATCGCTCTGCCATGCCGCGCAATAGATCCTCCCGTCGTGTGCGGTAGCCGTCCACGTCAAGGTTCACGCGCAGGCGGCGACGCAGCTGCTTGTTCAACATAAGATTGAGCACAAACTGAATCGCCCGCAGGTTTTCACCCCTGCGACCAATGAGGTCAGCTAGCTCGTCGCCCACGATGTTGAGCATGACGGGCTCAACACCAGCCAACTCCACAGTAGCATCGGTGATTCCCATCCGGTTGAGCAGCTCCACGAGCATCAGGCGAGCGAGCTCAGCCTCCCCTCGCAAGCTCTCGGGCGTCCGCTCTTCCTCTTCTTCGCCTTCGCCTGTGGCATTGCCAGCGGCCGTGGCGGGCGAGCGACCGCCCGCCATTCGGGCTGCGCGGTCCACCGCTAGAGCCTCCGCCTCGTTGGGCTCGTCTTCGTGGTCGGTGCTTCGCAGGCCGTCCGCCACGTCGGCGATTGTGGCTACGATCTCTGGCGCCTCAGAACGCGGTGTCACCCGGATACGTGCCGGTTCCGCGCCAAAGCCGAGCAGGCGGCCGGGGCTGCCCGGGTGCAGCACCTCCACCTCAACGTCTTCGCGAGTAAGTCGGAGCTGCTTGAGCGCTTGGGCAATCGCCTCATCGGCCGTCCGTGCGCTAATCTCCACCCCTCTACCGCTTGCCACTTGTGCGCCTCCCTTCACCTGAGCCGGTGCGATTTTCTCCACGACGCTCGTTCCGGCTGGGACCGGACGTGCCAGTGCGCTGGGTTTCAGCGCGCGCGTTGCCACTTGCGCTACCGTTCGTCCGCCCCGCGCCTCCATCAGTTCTCTTGGCAGCGAGTGCGGTTGAGGGTGAAGCACCACGCCCCGGTATCAGGGTGGCCAGCGAGCCAAGCCCCGTGGAGAAATACTGCTGAATGATGCCGAGGACGTTCTGAGTTACCCAGTACAGCGCCAGCCCCGCAGAGAAAGAAATGCCGAACCACAGCATCATCAGCGGCATGAACTGCATCATCTGGTTCTGCATACGTTGCTGCGGGTCTTCCGAAGGTTGCGTCATCATGCGTTGCTGCACCCACTGAGTCAACGCGGCGAGCACCGGTAAGACGAACGGCAACGTGATCCCGCCAAGAAGGAAAATGTCGGGCCGGGCGAGACTCTCTACCCAGAACCACTGCTTCTGGAACTCGTCATTTTCCGGCGTGATCTGCGTGCCAAGGTTCGCTAGCGCCGCGTAAAGTCCGAACAGTACCGGCATCTGCAACACGATTGGAAAGCAGCCAGCTGCCGGATTGACGCCATGCTGTTTGTACAGCGCCATCGTCTCCGTGCTGAGCTTCTCTTTATCCTTGGCGTACTTCTTCTGCAGCGCCTTGATATCGGGCTGCAGCGCCTGCATCGACTTTTGAGATCGGATCTGCTGGATGGACAGCGGAAGTAACACCACCTTCACCAAAATGGTGAACAGAATGATGGCCGACCCCGCGCCGAGCCCTAGGTTATTGGCTAGGAATCGCAGGCCACTCTCCAGTGGCGACACAAGAACCAGATTCCAAATTTGAGTGCGCGTCGAGTCGTCGGGCGCAGGGGTAGCCTCAGGGCCAGGAGTCGCCAGGGCGGCATCCACCGGCGTGGGCGTGGCGGCGGCGGGCGCACCAAAGAACTGAGGGAAGAATTGAAAGAGCAGCAAAAAGCTGACGCCCAGCAGCACTAATGGCAGGAGTCGTTGGAGCGTTGACCCTGGCCCGCGCTCAGGGGAGGGTGATGAGGAGCTCATAGTACGTTGGAGAAGCAGCGCGCGCTGCGAACTGAGATGCCCATAAAACAAGTGTTCCCGGAAGCCATGTCACCCACCCGTGCTGTGTTCACTCGGGTACAGGATCGTAGCCGCCGGGACTGAACGGATGGCAGCGGCAGATACGGCGCACCGCAAGCCACCCCCCGCGGAATATACCATGACGCTCTATCGCCTGGTACCCGTAGGAGGAGCAAGTTGGGTGATATCGGCACGTTCCCGGCGGCACCAAGTGGGCGACCGTTTCCTGGTAGCCGCGGATCAGGAGCAGCGCCAACGTTTTCACTTGAGGCGCGGCAGGTGGGCGAGCGCAAGTAGCTCTGACACGGCATCCTGAAGCTGTGCAAATGACGCCGTGGCAGCAGCGGTCCGGGCAACAAAAACCAGGTCATGGCCCGTGCCACTCGACAGCACGTGCGGACGCAGGATCTCACGCAAACGTCGCCTGACAAGGTTGCGCGTCACCGCCGCCTTGGCCACCCGGCGAGAAACGACAAAGCCGTACCGTGCAGAATCGCCACCATTCGGGCATACCTGTAAAGAGAGGAGCGTGTGACCCCACGACTTTCCGTGCTTTCGCACGCGCTCGAAGTCTGCCGTAGCGCGGAGACGGTGTGTCGCGTCCAGTGGGCGGCGCTACACCGAAAGCCGTTTACGGCCCTTGAGGCGCCGTGCCTTCAGCACGCGGCGGCCATTCTTGGTGCTCATTCGAGTGAAGAACCCGTGCACGCGCTTACGGCGCCGGACTTTGGGTTGCCAGGTTCGCTTCATGAAGGTTTCAGAAAGTTAAACAGTCTAAGGCAGAATGATTAGGTAGTACGATGGGGTGAACCGCGACAGAGTGTACCACCAACGGGATACCATTGCGGCCACCCAATGGCAGACGCGGCTCTGGCAGACTTGAAAGACCTCAAGGATCATATCTTGATCTGCGGGTGGAGCCCGAATGTACCACGCATCGTGGAGGGCCTTATAGCTGCGCAGGCACTGACGGACCGTGCACTGGTACTGATTAACCAGACCGAGGACGCGAGCATAGACGAGCTGAGAGAGCGCTACCAGTCGCTGGATATCCATCATGTCGTGGGGCCGTACCAGATAGAGAGCACTCTCAAGAAGGCGCACTGTGATAGAGCGAGCGCGGCCATTGTGGTGGCCGACACCACGCAAGGTCTGGACGCAGACAACCGCACTATCATCTGTACGCTGGCTATCGAGAACCTGAACAACGAGGTCAAGACCTGCGCCGAGTTGCTAGACGCCGAAAACGAGCCGAACTTGAAGCGCACAGGTGTGGACGAGATCGTCATTACTGGCGCGCACACCGGCTTCTTTCTTTCCTCGGGAGCGCTTGCGCCGGGCCTCTCCAAGGCGGCGCACAAGCTGGTTACGCCCGGTAGTGGCAGCGAGCTGCGCCGCGTTGCCATCCCAGAGTCGTTGCTAAACCGCCCCTTTCGAGAGCTTCAGGAACACGTCCGCATGGGGGGTGGCATGGTGCTCGGGATCATCCGCGAATCTTCGGTGGTAACCGCGGCCGATCTCTTTGGCAGCGGCCAGGACTGGATTGACGTATTTATCAAGGACGCGTTCCAGGCGTCCGGCGAGGACGTGCTACAGCGCGACGCCGAGCCAGTCAAAGTCATCATTAACCCAGAAGATGATTTCGTGGTGGAATTCAAAGATTCGGCTATCCTGATCGGCGCCAGCGAGATCGCAGCGTAGCACCACCTATCTCATCCACAAGGCAACCGCCGCTCACACGCCCGCAACCGCACCGCCAATGGTCACAACGGCTCCTGAAGTCACAACCTCAATCACATCCAACGGAGCCATTACCTGGCCCGAGGGGGTGGACCCGGCCGCCATCGTGAAGGCGCCGCTCTTCCGCGATCTGAAGGCAGAGCAGGTGGCCTCGTTTTTGTCACAGGGTACGCCGCGTACGTTTGAAGCGGGCGAATCAATCATTGTCGAAGGAAACACCGACACTGATACGTTTGTGATCCTCAAGGGCAAGGTGGACATCGTCAAGAAGCTGCCGCCGGTGTTGCCGGGTGGGCAGGAAGGGGAGAAGAGCATTGTCCAGCTCACTGCTCCCTTGATGGGCATCTTTGCCATGGGCGCCCCCAACATGTTGGCAGGACTTGGCCGGGGAACGTCGGTCATCGCCCTGGAGCCGTGCGACACGATTGTGATCTCCAAAGAAGCGTATGAGCAGCGTGCGCTCAAGGACCCGGTGATGGGCTACTTCATCACGCGCAACATCGCGCTGGAGGTCATCAACAACCTCAACGCAACCAATCAGCGCGTAGTGAAGCTAACTCAGGCGCTGACCCTAGCGCTCCAAAAGAAGGGGTGAGGGCTTGAAAGGCGTAGGCGGAAGTGCCCTGTCGCCCGCTACCGGCGTCTGAAGCGGCTGCATTGTTTCCAGATCAAATGAGAGACGGTTATGACGGCCGTACCACTCCAGCTGCGCTGGAAGCGTGCCGTCTGCCGGGAGAAGGCATAGGCGCTCCGCAAGCTCCAGGCCATACGCCTCGGCGTGTTCCGGCGCAGCCGCTTCGCCACGGTTCCACGGGTATTCCAGCCTTACCGGCATGGTGACAACGTTGACCACGGGATTGTATTCCCACACCGGCTGACGTAAGCCCAGGGCATAGAGCAGGGATCGAGGCGCTCTCTCCCGCAAGACAGCGACGCTGCGTGCGTAGGCGAGCGGATCTGACGCCGTCGCGCTTACCCCAATTGTGCCTGCCCCGCGCGGCGCTAGCTCCGGCTGCGCGCTCGACCGGGCGCCGAGCGCCTGCGCCAGTGCAATTGCAAGCGGCTGGCTTTCCATGTCGATCGCCACCACCGATTCCACGAGCCAACAATAATGGCGGGCCAGCGTCACGAAGCGCTGCAACGCACACGCCACCTCATCAAGTGACTCAAATCCGAGCCCGGGCGAAAGCGGCACATGAACACCATCGTCGTCGGGCATGCCGAGCACCATCGCGCCAGCGTAGGCATAGACCGCGACTTTCGGAAGGGTCTTTCCGTCCGCCTGGACCGGCGCCGAGAACTCGGCCAGACGGTCCAGCGCACCCAATGACGCGCCCGCATAGCGTTGCATCGGGTCCGATTGCTGCGCCCTCCGGAAGTGCAGCGCCGCCATCGCATAGTCCTCACGCCGCACGGCGATGTCACCCAACCGCGAGAAGATGGGCGCCGAGCGCTCGCCGAGCACGTCTACATCGCCGGAAACGATAAGGCTCAAGTTTGCCCGTGCCTCTTCCAGTCCGCCGCGCGCGGCAAAGAGTTGGGCCTGGTTGTATAGCGCCACCGTATCGTTGGGCCGCTGTCGAAGCACCGCCGCGTAGCAGTCCTCTGCCTCCGGCTCCAATCCATGCGCCTGACAGACCTGACCTCTCGCAAGTAAGTAGAGCGGGTTCGTCGGGTCGAGCCCGCAGGCTCGCCTGTACTGGGTTAGCGCTCGCACCCAGTAACCCTGGCCCTCCAGTTCGCGCCCTTTCTCGTACTGCTGGTCGGCCATAACTCTGGCAAAAAAGCGGTTAGGTTGCGCTGCCCGAATGGCATAGCCACCTCCCGGCGTTGCCGCCCCACCGTCAGAATTGGCTCGTGTGTCCCCAACCTCCATTTTGGCGAGTGTACACTGGCCCTTCGAGGGGGCTTCAGGGACTATGACGGAAGACCTTGTGACCGGGGTAGCGCGGACAATGGGAACTACAACGACTAGAAAGGGGCGGGATGATGGCTGAGCGCATCCGCATCGTTACAGATAGCCTGGCGTGGCTTCCGGCCACGCTTTCCCAGCACCACAACATTAAGGTGGTGCCGCTACACGTGCATTTCGGAGAGGAGCAGTTCACCGAAACGGTGGACCTATCCAACGAGCAGTTCTACGCCCGTTTACGAGAATCGCGCGAATTGCCCAAAACCTCCGCGCCGTCCCCGGGAGAGTTCCAGGACGCGTATCGGCAAGTGGCAAAAGATGCCGATGCCATCCTGTCAATTCACTTCACATCCAAACTTAGCGCCACCTTCCAGGCCGCTCAGATTGCAGCCGCCGCGATGCGTGAGGAGCACCCCAGCCTTCGTATCGAAACGGTCGACACCCTCCAGGCCGCGATGGCCCAGGGCATCGTGGCTATCCGTGCGTCCGAAGATGCTGCCAAGGGATTGGCGTTCGATGAGGTGGTGGAGAACGCGAGAATCCTGTCACCAAAGAGTCGCATTTACTTCGTGGTTGAGACGTTGGAGTACCTTCATAAAGGTGGGCGGATAGGACGCGCTCAGGCGCTCCTGGGTGGATTACTCAACATCAAGCCCATCTTGACCCTGGTTGATGGCGAGGTGGAGCCGAAGGAGCGCGTCCGCACGCGTAGCAAGGCGATGGAACGCGCCCTGGACCTGGTGGCCGAGCACGCCGCCGGCCGGCCGCTCGGTCACGTTGGGGTCTTCCACGCCGTCGCGGAAGATGTAGGGCGGGAGTTGGTTGGAAGGGTAGAGAGTCGCTTCAAGGTCGAGCGCCCAATCGTCTTGTCCGAGCTTGGTCCTGTGCTGGGCACCTATCTTGGCCCAGGAGCATTCGGACTGACCTTTCATTGCGACTGATCCGCTATTTACTTCTCATACCGAGACATCGTCCTTGAGTACGGTCTGGAAACCCAACGGTTGTCTGCTAGCCAGTAGCGGTAGGGCTTACTCGCCCAATCGCCTGCGTATCCCACGCCGATGCGTGGTCCTGTCTTCACACTTGCCGATGGCTCGGTATCCGCCGCGGAGCGGTCTCCTTCAATGATGAAGAGTCGATCTCCGGTCAGGTGCTCGCCGTTGTGCGAGCGATCTATGCCCAGCGCCTTACAGAGCCGGCCGGGTCCATCGGTACGTCCATCAATCCCGGGGTCGGGTTCCAGCGCGCGGATCAGCACCGCGGAGGCGTGTCCTTCCGGCTCCGTGACCGCGTTCACGCAATGGTGCATGCCGTAGATGAAGTAGACATATGCCCGGCCGGGCGGACCGAACATGATCTCGGTGCGTGGCGTCCGGCCTCGGGCGGCGTGGCACGCAAGATCATGCGGTCCAACGTAAGCTTCGGTCTCCACGATGCGGCCAGACAATGTTAGGCCGCCGCTCACACATACGAGACGCCTTCCCAGTAGGTCCCGCGCCACTTCTGTCGTAGGACGCACGTAGAACGCCAGGGGCAGCTTTCCCCCTAAGGGGTAGTGTCTCGCTTCCATATGTATGGGATTACCCAATCTGGTAGGATTTCAGGGAGAGGTACCCCACTTGGCAAGCACGGAAACGACCCCACAATTTGGCGTTCAGGCGGGCTACAGCGCGTCGAATATCCAGGTGCTGGAAGGGCTGGATCCGGTCCGCCGCCGGCCGGGAATGTACATCGGTAGCACCGACGTGCGGGGTCTGCACCACCTGGTCTATGAAATTGTGGACAACAGCGTGGATGAGGCAATGGCTGGGGTATGTGACCGCATTTCTATCACGATTCATGCGGACCACAGCGTCACGGTTTCCGATAACGGGCGCGGCATTCCCGTTGACCCCCATCCCACCTACAAAATCTCCGCGCTTGAGCTGATTCTTACGAAGCTCCACGCCGGAGGCAAGTTTGGTGGTGGCGGCTACAAAGTCTCCGGCGGCCTTCACGGTGTGGGCGCGTCGGTTGTCAATGCGCTCTCCAAGCAGCTGCACGTTGAGGTTCACAAGGATGGCCAGGTTCACGTCCACGAGTATGAGCGCGGCGTGGCCACCGGTCCCATCCGAGTCACTGGCACTACCGAGCGGCACGGCACGTCCATCACCTTCTTGGCGGACGATCAGGTTTTCGAGAGCCTGGAGTACGAGTTCACGACGCTGGCGCAGCGATTCCGTGAGATGGCGTATCTGACGGCAGGTCTTCACTTCACCTTCACAGACGAGCGCACCGATCAAGAGGTGAACTTCTACTTTGAGGGAGGCATCGCATCCTTCGTCAGCCACTTGAACCGCGGGCGCGGCGTTGTCACGCCTAAGCCCCTGTTTGTCTCGCGCGAAGTCGGGTCAAACGGAAGCTCCGTTTCGGTCGAAGTTGCAATGCAATACAACGACAGCTTCGACGAGAAAGTCTTTTCGTTTGCCAATACCATCAACACCGTGGATGGCGGCAGCCACCTCACCGGCTTCCGTTCCGCCATCACGCGCCAGCTGAATGAGTACGCGCGCAAGAGCGGCATCGTCAAGGAAGCGGACGCCAGCTTCGCCGGTGAGGACGTGCGCGAGGGGTTGACCGCCATTATCAGCGTCAAGCTTGAAGAGCCTCAGTTCGAGGGTCAAACCAAAGGGAAGCTTGGCAATACCGAGGCACGGACGGCGGTTGAGCAGGTGCTCAATGAGTACCTCAGCCAGTATTTCGAGGAAAATCCCAAAGACGCGGCGCGCATTGTCGAGAAGTGCCTGACCGCGGCGCGCGCCCGGGAGGCGGCGCGCAAGGCGCGCGACCTGGTGATCCGCAAGGGTGTCTTTGAGGGCCTGAGCCTGCCAGGCAAGCTCGCCGACTGCTCAGAACGGGACCCTGCGAAGTGCGAGATCTTCCTGGTAGAGGGCGACTCCGCCGGTGGCACTGCCAAGCAGGGGCGTGATCGGGCGTTCCAGGCCATCCTCCCGCTGCGAGGCAAGATCCTAAACGTGGAGAAGAGCCGGCTGGACAAGATGCTCTCTAGCGTGGAATTGCGCACGCTCATTACCGCGCTAGGCACCGGCATTGGCGACATCTTTAATGTGGAGAAGCTACGCTACGACCGTGTGATCATCATGACCGACGCCGACGTGGACGGCTCCCATATCCGCACGCTGCTACTGACATTCTTCTTTCGGCACATGGAGGCGCTGGTCACTCAGGGCCATCTCTACATCGCGCGCCCGCCGCTCTACCGCATCACAGTGGGGCGTGAAGAGCCACGCTACGCGTACACCGATGCCGAGCGCGATATCGTTCTGGGTGAGATTTCGCGTGGCAAGCCCACCGTCAACCGGTACAAGGGTCTAGGCGAAATGACCGCAATCCAACTCTGGGAAACCACGCTAGATCCGTCTATTCGCAAGCTGTTGCGGGTAGATGTCGAGGACGCTATTGCCGCTGATGAGACGATTGATATGTGTCTCGGCGCCGACGTTGCTCCACGCAAGCGTTGGATCCAAACCCACGCCCGCGAAGTCCAAAACTTGGACACCGTAGGCTAGCTTCGCTCTTGGAGGTCCGGTAGCATCTTCCCGCGTCTATGCGGGTTGTAGTTGATGCTATGGGCGGCGATCACGGCCTACAGGTCGTGGTTGAAGGCGCAGTCGCGGCCGCGCGTGACGGACGAGCTGTTGTGCTCGTGGGACGTGAAAGCGATATAACGGCCGAGCTTACGAAGTATTCCGGCGTGTCTGGCATTGAGGTGATTCACGCCTCCGAAGTGATTGAGATGCACGAGCATCCAGCAAGCGCGGTGCGCCAGAAGAAGGACTCCTCCATTGTGGCGGGTTTACGTCTGATTAAGGAGGGCAAAGCGAATGCCTTCTTCTCGGCCGGAAATAGCGGTGCTGTGATGGCCGGCGCGCTCTTTACTCTTGGCCGGATAGAAGGCGTGCATCGTCCTGCGATTGGTGGTGTCCTGCCCCTCCTCCATGGCCAGGTATTCCTCGCCGATATCGGCGCCAACGCCGATTGTGACCCACAAAACCTGCTCCAGTTCGCCCAGATGGGCGCGGCCTACATGGAACACGTCTTCGGCCTCCAGCGCCCACGGGTCGGTCTGATCTCCAACGGCGAGGAAGAGACAAAAGGGAACGCACTTGTCCAGGGCACCCTCCCGCTCCTGAAGCGAAGCGGTCTGAACTTTATTGGCAACGTCGAGGGAAAAGATATCACCCGCGGCGCCGCCGATGTAGCTGTATGTGATGGCTTCACCGGCAACGTGATCCTCAAGCTCGCGGAAGGGATGCAAGAACTCATATTGGGCCTCGTGCGTGAGGCGATCATGAGCAAGCCTATCTACAAGATCGCGGGCGCTATCTTGCGTCCTGGCCTCCGCGCCGCGGGTCGCCGCCTGGATTACGCTGAGTACGGCGGGGCTCCGCTGATTGGGGTGCGCGGCGCCGTCTTCATCGGCCACGGCCGGTCCAACGCCAGGGCAATCGCCAACGGCATCCACGCGGCCTCGCGCGCTGCCGAGGGCGGCTTGATTCAGCGGCTTGAAGGAAGCTTAGTGGCGGTAGGCACCGGCGCGTAATCGGGGCCTAGCTGCTGGAACCGGGCACTGTAACTCCTAGGAGGGCCGCCAGCGCTAGCGCCAGCTTCTCAGGGTCATGGCGGAAGACCACAATACTCTCGGCAGCGGTGCCGCCGTCGCCGTGCCCGGCTGGAACGGGTACGCGCTCCACCATGCGAGTAGCCAGGTCAGCCGCTACGACGACAGCGCCTTCTTCCACCGCGATCTTGCGAAGGCGCCGCCCGGCCGCAAGAAAGGTCCCCGAGGAGCGCGCCGAGTCGCTTTCAGGCACAACTGGCGTGGCGAGCGCCGCTGAATAGCGCTCTCGGATCAAGCGGTCGTTCGTCGCGCTATTTACAAGCACGAAGTCAAGCTTGAACCCACCGTAGGCATGAATCGCGCGCACAAAGTCGGAGACTGTGAAGTCGTCGGTCTGTCCCGGCTCGGTCATGAGATTTGCGAGCAGTACCTTCTTAGCTCGACTGGCCTGGATCGCTTCTTTCAGCTCGCCCAGCAAAAGGTTGGGCAGCACGCTGAGATAGAAGCTCCCTGGCCCGAACAGCAGCACGTCTGCTTCCCGTATGGCGTACAGCGCCTCAGCGCGCACAGACGCGTCTTGATAGCGCAGGAATTCGGTTCCCTGCCGCAGCACGACCGCGGGATCTTCCGCGGCGCGCGCCAGGAAAACCCGCTTGATAGGAACGCCACTGCGGCGCGATCGCATGACTTCTGCGCCCTGGAGGATAGTCCCGTGCTCCAGCTCGGCGCACAATACGAACGGCTCGTCTACCGGCATCAGGAGCCGGTCACCGCCGCCGCTGGTGAGCTGGGCTGAAAGAGCGGGCGGCAGCATCCCCTCCGCCACGCTAGCAATACCGAGCAGCTTATCCGCGAAGTAGTCCCGGTGCTGCTGGAGCGCGACAAAACCGCGATGTCCTGCAAAGGCCACCGCCTGCGGACGACGCTGTGGGAGGCGGTAGTTGTAGACCATGTCCACCAGCCGGCCGCTCTCATATGGGGGCTGGATGGCGTCCAGCAGCGAGCGATTCAATTGCACGATGGCCATGCCGATCACCCCCACGCCGGTCAGAAGGAAGAGGACGCCGCGGATCGGTCGGTCAAGCGGCTGGAGCGTGACGTAATGCACCCATTCCGGGAACGGCTGCGTGCGGTACGCCTGTACCAGGAAAAAAGCGACCCCCAACGCCACAAACGTGAGGCCAGCGCACAGCAGCATTAGCCACCGCTTGACGTGCATACCCGGCTGAGACCACTTGGCGACATCGCCAAACCAGCCCCGAACACCGGCCACGCGGCGTACTTGCTCCATTACGAGCAATCGTATCGCGTCAAGATCACGGGTGCGAAGTTACGCAATTCCGGCGGCGCGGTTCAGCACCGAAGTTACTACCGGCGAAGTCGCCTCCGCGGGGCGGGCTTCAAGAATTCCCGCCAGCTCCCGCGCCACGAGTTGCGGATCGTGCCGGATAGCGTCCTGCTTGTTCCAGAGCAGCCGCTCTTCGGTACCGACCTCTATCAGGTTCCCCGCCACCACCTTCACGCCGAGGTCACCGATCTTACGCAGCTCTTCGGCGCTCAGCCCCAACAAGAATAGCCCATCTCGGCGGTGGCGCTCGCTCACATGCTGTGGCGGAATTCCCGTGTTGATCAACGCATGATCCACCTGTCCCGCGCCCAAGTAGCTAACAACTTCTGCCACGTGATCGTAGACGGTCATGCCGTCGGTCTGGCCCGGCTGCGTCGTGGTATTGCAGACGTAGACCGTGACCGCGCCGCGCCTTCGCGCCTCTGCAACGGCTTCCTTAATACCCGGCACCACCAGGCATGAGACCACGGTGGTAAAGAGACTGCCGGGGCCAATCGTGATCAGATCAGCTTCCTTGATGGCCTCTAGTGCGGGCCCGTACGCCTCGGCGGCCTCATCTCGCAAGAAGACACGTTTGATGGCGGGCTTGTTGAGACCGCGCACGCTCACTTCTTCGTAGCGCACCGACCCATCCACCAGCTCAGCGCAAATGTGAGTATTGGCGAGGGTCACCGGCAGCACGCGTCCGACTGGGCGTAGCAGTTTGGCCATCTCCTGCACCGCGCGCTCAAAGCTTCCCGTCATCTGAGCTAACGCCGCCAGGAAAAGATTGCCGAAAGCAACGCCATTGAATTCGTTCAACTTGTTGCTCACCAGCCGGTGCTGGAACAGGTCTCTAAGCACCGGGTCCGCATCGGAAAGCATCACCATGGCGTTACGCAAATCCCCTGGTGCTGGGACATTGAGGACGCTACGCACAACTCCGGTGGATCGGCCCGAATCGGTAACCGCGATGACGCCAGTCAGGCTGTCTGTGTAGGAGCGTAGCCCCTGCATCACCTGCGCGGCGCCTACCCCGCCACCGAAGGAAACCGTCCTAAATCCCATTAGCCGGCCGATCCTAGCACAGTTTTACTGTCAATAGGTGCGCGTGGGCACATCGTACCGCTCATCCCTGGCCCGGTGATCCACGCTATTACCGGGTGCTGTCTTCGTACACTGATGAGGAGGAATCGATGGAAGCTTCGACTGAGAACAGACTCTTCACGCTGGAGGAGGCCAGCTCGGTGCTGCCGCGCGTACGTTCGCTCGCCTCTGATCTCCGGGACAAGGCGCAGGAGTTGGTGACACTGCGGGCCAATCTGGACTCGTTTCGCGAGCGCAAGCAGACGGGAGATCATGCCGTGGACGGCGAGGCCCAGCTCGTTGTCCGGACGCTTGGCAATGCCAACCATGTGGCGGAGGAGATGCGAGTGCTGGCCGCGGCGCTGGAAGCGTTAGGCTGCGAGCTCAAAGACGTGCACACCGGCCTGCTCGACTTTCGCAGCATGCGCGAGGATCGCGTCGTCTATCTGTGCTGGAGGCTGGGTGAGGACGAGATCCGCTTCTGGCACGAACTGGACACGGGATTCGCCGGACGCCAACCGCTCTAGCTCGTTCGGCCCGTTACGGCGTCCTTTGGCCGAATAGTCGCGCTCCGAACGGGCTGGGATGCTTCTCAAGCCGGCGGAAGTAACCAGGCGTCAGCCACGCGCGCAATCTGTACTCCAAAATCAGCGCGATCATCCGTAGCCCAAGGCGCACTGCTTTGATCGGGTTCCCTGTAACCGAAGAGGTGCCGACGCGCTTGGTGTAATTAACCGGAATCTGCACCATGGCCTGCCCGCTCATTAGCGAAAGCAGCATCATCTCGGGTCCGAAAAAGCTGCCGCCGACGCGGAAATGTGGCTCCAGCTGATTCAGAGCGCCGCGCTTAATCAGGCGCATTGTGCAGCCAACGTCGGTCAGATTAGTGCCGTTGAAGAGCAACTCCATGAGCTTGGCCACGGCCCAATTGCCCCACCGGAGGAAGAGGCCCATGTTGGCGCCGGTCCAGATGAACTGCCGGTACGTCCGCGACCCGTACACAACGTCGAAGTCGTCCGAAAAGGACAGCAGCTTCACGACGTCATGACCTCGGAAAGTCCCATCAGGTTCAGCAACGACGATCAGATCGCCCGTTGCTTCCTTGAATCCCCGCCTGATGGCCCAGCCGTACCCCTGCCGCGGCTCGTGCACGAGGCGCGCGGTCGTGCGCTGGACTTCCTCATCGGTCCCTGGTGCGGCGTTGTTGTTTACCACGACGACTTCGTCAACGTAGCCGCTTGCCAGAAACTCCTGTATCGCTTCGTAGATAGAGTCCCGCTCGTTATACGTCGGAAAGACGACCGAAACGCGTGCCGACTGCCACATCAATTGATGCGCACTAGGATAGCGGTGCCCCACTTGCAACCGCTGCTGGCGGTGGCCGCCGCATTCGTATGCAGCTTCGTCTGCTTCACCCGGGCGGACGCCGCGCCGGTGGGACAGACAATTGAACCGCCGCCTCGTCTGGTCCGGTCCCAGGCGGATGTATTCCTCATGGCTGGCCGCTTCCGCCGGTGGGTCGTCTCCCCACAGGTGTTTACGGACTACCGCTTTAGCGAAGCCTGGGTCGAGCGCATCACTGACGATGAGTTGACGCGCATCCCACGCGGGCCGGACTTGGTCGCCGGACCAGTCCTGCGCGACGCAGAGAACCACGTCTGGATCGTCTATCAGGGCACGCGGCGCCGCGTCATCGGGGAGGACGCTTACGCCCCGCTGTATTTATCTCCGAGTGACGCCGTTCCCGCGTCACCGGAGACGCTGCTCACCTACCCCATCGGCCGGTCAGCAGGGAACCCGCCCCGGCCGTGGATGCTGGTGGTTGTTGGGGGCTTCGCGCTGGCCGCCACCGCCGTCTTGGCGATCGGGCTCTTCGCGACGGATCAAGGTGCGTCTGGACGATGGACCGCCGCCATCGCGATTGGAGGCGTAGCTCTCAAGCTAGTCTTCGTTTCGCTCTACCCGTGGCTTGTCGACGGCGCCGATGGGCAGGCGTACGAAACGCTTGCGCGCTACTTGATGGCGGGCGGCAGTCTCATGCAGGATGGGCCGAATCGCGGCCTCACGGCGGTTACCTCCCCGGGCTATCCCATGATCCTGGCGCTGTTCTCAGGCGCAGTCACGCTGACGCGAGACAACGTCATCGGATGGAAATTGGTTCAGGTGGGGATCGCGGGCAGCGTAGCGCTCGTGGTAGCGGATCTCGCACGTCAGTTGTACGGACGGCGCGCGGGATGTGTCGCGATGGGTATCGCCAGCGTCTCTCCCATCTGGTTTCTTGCGGCAGACGTCCTCCAGTACGAAATCTGGCTCGGCTGCTTCCTCGCTGGCGCAGTGTGGGCGCTCTTTCGCGCTGAGGAGTCCGCGCGCCGTAGATGGTGGTGGATCGCGCTGGCCGGAGGGCTGCTCGGCATTGGTGTCATGGTGCAGCTCAAAGTGGCCGTCGTGGCGTCACTCTGCGCGGCCTACCTGTTGCTACCACGCCTTTGGCGTCGCCGCCGCTGGATTACGTCGGGCCTGTTGCCGGCAGCGCTGCTCACCATCATCTCAGCGACCCCGGTTATGGCCTGGGGCGTGCGCAACGTCGTCGTCCACCGGGAATTTCTGCTCGGCTCCACCGGACCAGCCCCGATGCTCTGGGCGGGCAACCACCTGGGGGCCACCGGCGGCTACATGCAACTGCCGCGGCCGGACCAGTTTTACGAAGTCTTGCGACGCTTTCCTGAAGACTCCCTCACGAGGGAAGCGCGGGCGTTCGCCACGCTTGGATGGGAGGTCATCCGGGCGCATCCTAGCCACTTCGGCACCATGGCGCTCATCAAGCTGGAGCGGTTCTGGTGGACGCTCTCTCCTGACCGATATGGCGAGTTCACGGAAGGCCGGACCGTGAGCTTCCTTGGTGGCCTCATGGACGCACGCGCGTTGCTTTTCGCGTCAAAGCTGCTCAACGCCGCCACGCTGATTACCTTCCTGGCCGGACTCGTGGGTGGGTGGCGCCTGCCAGTGGCCCACCCAGCAGCACGCCGTGCGGCAGTTGACCGGCGACGCTGGATGGTGATTGTCGTCGTCGTCGCCTTTTGGCTGGTACATATTCCCTTCATTTCCGAGCCGCGGTATCGTATTGGCATTGCACCCCTGATACAGGTTCTCCAGGCCGCCGGAGTGGTAGTGCTTGGCCAGGCGCTGCGCTCGCGGGTCTCAAGGCGCTTTAGCCAATGAGTCAACAAGCCCAGGAGTCCGGTAGCGCGCCGGCCTTGCCTCGTGAGGTAGAAGACGCCATCCGTGACGCGGCGGGCACCGGTGGGGCAGACGCCGAACGCGGTGTACTTACGATGGCGGCAATTGCTAACCGCGCGGTAGCGGAGCTCAATAAGCTCGCTCGTGCTGAGGCCAATGCACGCCGGGGCACCGAAGACTGGGGTGCCTGGGCCAGTCTGGCAAACACAGCTCGAGACGCCGTTCTAAAAATGGCAACCTGCCGGAAGGTGGCTACCGAGTTGTTCCGGCGGAAATCGGCACCCGGCTAAAAGTTAGACCAACCGCTTTGCGGCGGCGCGCTCATTCTCTTGCGCCGTCTTCTGGCGGTCCTCCAGATACTCCCCCAAGACCTTGAAGATGGCGCCTATGGCGAGCATTACCTCGGCCACACGCTGCATTACCTGCACATAATCCACGCGTTGCTCAGATGGTCCGCCGAGCAGGTTCCGTTTTGGCATGCCTAGATGATCTCCTGCTCCGCTCCCAGGCTTCCCGCCCCGAGCGAGAAACAACAGGGCGGTTGCTCCACTGATGGCCTTGCCGATATTGCCGCTCCAGCGCTGGGCGAGCACTCGGTGCTCTAATGGCGTTAGCGGCCGGGGGTCCACTCGCTGTAGCAGCCGTTCGCCAGCACCACTAGATAGGAATGTGCTGAGCGCGCGTCCTGCGACTTGGCCGCCGATCACGCCCGCGACTGCCCCACCTACGTTTGCCATCACTCTGTTCTACCACCTCCTCGCCGGTATCGCCTTTTGGGTGAGTGTCCGCTCATACGGCCGATTACAGCGTTACACTTTTGTGTCACCGTTGGGTTACACCGACGAATGAACAGGAGAAGGTCAATAGAGTATGAGCAACAGTAGACTGGCCGGATTGAACCGGCGTAATTTCAATCGGCTTATTGCCGGCACTGGCGCGGCCGCAACACTTGCGCCACGCTTCGGGGGCGTCGCCCATGCATCCCCGTCTGCCTCGCCGTTTGGCCAGGAGATCACGCGTGCCGACAAATTCGGCTTGAACGAAGCGTTCAAGGCGATGCGCTTTGGCGCGCGTTCCGGCGCGGGCTGGACCCGCTGGACCGTGCAGTGGAACAACGTGCAGCCCAACGCGCCCAAATCCCTCTTCGACGCTGGCCTGAACGATCACTATTTCCGCGATAACCGCGGTCAGAGCATCCTTGATGCGCAAATCGCCGCTGGCCTCAAGGTGGCGTTCATGGTGCTGGGCACGCCGGAGTGGGCCGCGCAGACCCCCGGCTTGAAGATCGGTACGTCAGTCCCGCGCGGTCTTTACACGCCAACCCTGGTTGGTGACGCACCGAACCCGGAAAACCCGTGGGCGGTCTTCATGTACAACCTCGCAAAGGTGTATGGCAACCAGTGCGAGTGGTTTGAGATCTGGAACGAAGTTGAAATTCCGACCAGCGGCTCTAACGCCGTCTACAACACTTGGGCCGGTACCCCTGCCGACTACTACCAGCTCGTAAAGGTAGCCTCCGAGGCGGCCCGTTCAGGTCACCCCAACGCAAAAATCGTCACATCCCCCTACTCCTATTTCAAGGATGTAGAAGAGGGCAAGGGGCAGACCCTTCCTTTCTGGGACGCCTTCAGTGCAGCAGTTCGCGCCGGTGGGGCGCAGGTCTTTGACGCCGTAGCGCTCAACTTGTACCGCAACCCGCATGACCTGTGGGATCGTGCCTGGGGTGGCGTCCCAGAGCTGGACCAGCGGGTGGACCGTGTCGGCTTCAGGAAGCGCCTGGCGGACATGGGCGCAGCTGGCAAGCAACTCTGGCTGACCGAGATAAATGCCATGCCCTATGACGATGCCGTGCCTGGCTGGAACGTGAACGCTCAGAATGACGGCTTCCGCATCCGCATGGACGAGCAGGCATCCTACGTCTGGCAGGCGCACGCGCTTGCCTCGGCGGCCGGTTGGGACAAAATCTTCTTCCAGGCCCTCCAAGATGATCCCTATCCTGTTCCTGACGAGTTGTGGGGCCTTGTTCGCTACAACGGCGACTCAACGAACGACGACGCCTCGCGCGCGAGGCCGGCATACGCCGCCTATCAAGGCGCCGCGCAGCTGCTGGGCAATGCCGAGCGCACGGAGCTGCTCGTGCGCGTGCGGCCCGATCTCCAGCTAGGCAAGTGGCGTCAGTACGCTTCCCGCTGGAAGTGGGGCGTCCACGCTGTCATGGCGCAGACCGGCGATACCCGCGCATACGTGATCTGGAATGGCACGCCTCGCGCGCTCAACGTGAACATCACATCGCGCTTGGGCAGCGAAGCGAAGGTCTACAACAAGGTCGGTGTGCAGCAGTCAGTTGGAGATCCGTACAACGTCTCCATCCCCGGCGCAACGCGTCACTTTGAGCTCTTTGGTGGTGACCCGGTCAACTATTTCTATGTCGGTGGTGACCCGATGATTGTGGTTGAGCATGGCGTGCCGGCTGACGCTCCAGTAAGCATCCAGAACTTCATAACAAAGTCCCAGCGTGAGGATTCGCTCAGCGATCCTGATGCTGGGCCTGCAGGAGACCTGGATGATCGGACCTGGGCGCAGCCGCGCCGCGAAGACGCAAACGTGATCGGCGTTCTCAGCTAGCACAGGCTGACACAGGGCCACCGGAGGCTTGTCACCCTGTGAGGAGCGCAGGGTCCGTAAGGATCGTTCGCTCTTGTTCACAGGTCCACCCACCCATCACGTACAAACCGAACCCGCTCTCACCCGTTCACGGGGAGGGCGGGTTCGTGCGTTTTCATCGTCTTGCGTCAGCATTCCCGTCCAGCGTTGTCGCGCTGGGAGTGTTGCTGGTCGCCTTCCCCTTTGCCAGCGCCCATATGGCGTGGCGTGACCTGGCCGACGCTCATATCCATCTCCTGCGCATCTATGTCATTGACGCCGCGCTCGCTCGGGGTGATCTGTATCCACGCTGGCTCCCGGATCTCTACCTTGGGTACGGCTACCCGCTGCTCAACTACTATGCGCCGGCCACCTATTACCTTGGCTCGCTGATCCACCGGCTGGGAGGCACCATCTATGGCACCTTGCAAGCGCTTGGCTTGCTCTCGGTCATCCTGGGCGCCACCGGCGCATTTCTCCTGGCTCGGGCCGCCGTCATTCAACCGGCGGGCCGCAACGCAGCAGCCGTGCTCGCCGCGCTGGCGTATGTCCTAGCGCCATACCCTTTCCAGACCAACCTGTACGTGCGCGCCGCCATCCCGGAGGCGCTGGCCCTGGGTCTCCTGCCGTGGCTCTTCTACGCATGCTGGCGGTGTCTGCATGCGTTCCCACGGGGCGTCGCCGGACTGACCGTGGCCACGGCGGCGCTGGTGTTGACACACAACACCACGGCGCTCTTTGGCCTCACGCTGCTCGGAGCCTGGGCGCTACTTGTCGGGCCTACCCGCGGTCTGGTGGGAGCCGCCGCTAGCGCGGCCGCAGGTCTGGCATTGAGCGCCTTCTTCTGGCTACCGGCTCTGGCCGAAGGACACCTGGTCCAGCTGGATCTGCTCCGAGGCGGGATCTACGACTTCCACCCGTGGCTCTTCGATCCGTTGAAAACGTTCTCTCGCGTTGACTATCCCCTGACCCGCACCGGCCCGGCCGACCTGCACTTCGTCTACGACTACTCCTCGCTGGATCGGGCGGTTCCCGTCAAGCCGGGTCTCGCTCAGCTCATCCTCTGGTCGTTCGGCCTTGTGATCGGTCTCGTTGTCCTCGTCCGCCGTGGACTGCATACCGCTCGCACACCATTGGCATGGGCCGGGCTTGGCCTCGGGTGTTGGTTCCTCAACACGACTCAGTCGGCGCCCCTCTGGGAAAGGGTGCCTCTGCTCTCGATGGCGCAGTTCCCTTGGCGTCTCTATGGCCCGGGGTCGCTCGCCATTGCCGCCGCGGCGGGTACGGGTCTTGGGGCGTTGTGTGCCGGCGCCTCCTCGCCTACGCGGTGGGCGTCCTGGCTCCTGGCCGGACTGTTCACGCTTCTGCTCACTATCGGCGCTCTCCCCCAGAGGCCGTTCCTCTCGAGCCAAGACCCTCCGCATGACGTAGACGCGCGTCTGCTGGCGTCCGAGGAGTACAACCGCTACGGCGCCGGTACGACGTCTGGCGGGGAGTTCTTGCCCCGTACGGCAACGTGGGACGAAGGCCCGCCGTCACAGCGGCGGGGCATTCGGCAGTATGACCGGCTCTGGCCGCAAGCAGGCTGGCAGGCCGGGCTGGTGCGTGTCCTTGCCGGCTCCGCGGACGTGTCCGCCATAGCGCAAGCGCCAAACCTCCTGAGTGCTCAGGTGCGTGCGACAGATCCAGCGGAGGTCGCCTTTCATCAGCTCTACTTCCCAGGCTGGCGCGCGTACGTGGACGGACTGGCGGTGCCGGTCGGTCCGCTTCCGCCTGACGCGCGGCAGAACGTGTCGCCTGGCTTTATGGTGGTTGCAGTCCCTTCCGGTGACCACCAGGTTGAGCTGCGTTTCGGCCCAACTCCCATTCGCGCCGCCGCGACCGCGCTTTCCTTCGCCGCTCTGGTGAGCCTGTTGGTCTGGGGCGTTCGCCGCCGGTCGCCGTGGCTGACCAGGCGTGTGCCGTCGCTTTTCGCCGTGGGCTTGACCGCTATCCTGGCGGCGGCATGCTCGGTCGCCACGGGTGAAGTGACCGCGCGGCCAGTTCTGCCGCGGGGCGACGATTCGCAGCGAATCGTCGCTGATGTCGCAGCGGTCGTCAGCGAGTCACGAGCCCAGACCTTGACCCCAACCGGCCGCGGGACGGGTGCCTTGCTCCCCCATTTGGAGCCTCGCTTCCTCTCCATCGGAGCGGACACCAGGCGCTGGCTCTTCATGCACCCGCCCGCGGAGGCTGCCCTGAATGTTGACGTGCCTGAGCAGGCTTACCTACAGGCGGCGCTGGCCATCGACCCCAGTACCTGGGAACGGGCCACCGGGGACGGCGCGCGCTTCATCGCTGAGGTGGAGCACGGCGGTCGGCGCACCGTGATCCTGGACCGCACTGTCAACCCGCGCGCGCGGTCCGAGGATCGTGGCTGGATCGACGTGTGGAGCAGCCTCGCCCCATTTGCCGGGCAGCGCGTGCGCCTCGTTCTGCGCACCGAGCACGGCGCTGATCCAAGCTATGACTGGGCAGGTTGGGGCCATCCGCAGGTAGTTGTGTGGCGCGCGGCGCGTCCGCATCCCGCGGCACCCCACCCCTGGTAGGCCCACCCAAGTAGACGTACCTGGACAGCGCGTTCTGCGCGCCACACCGGCGGCGCGCGGCGTTCTGTTGAAGGTGGCGCCAAAGCGGGTGGATGGTACTGAGCGCCGGATGCCGCCCTGGTCCGCGCTTGGGGTCTTTGTGGCGCTCGCCGGGACCGTCGCGCTGGTCATCGCGCCGTGGCTGCGTCCTGATCTGCAATGGAAGGACGTGGCGGACGCGCCCAATCATCTGGTTCGCATCTACGTGGTGGATGCTGCGCTGCACCGCGGCGAGTGGTTCCCGCGCTGGCTGCCGGACCTCTACCTTGGGTACGGCTATCCGCTGCTCAACTTCTACGCGCCCAGCACGTACTACGTTGCCACGCTGCTGCACCGCGTTGGCATGACCATCTACGCCAGCTTCCAATGGACCGGCGCCCTGAGCGTTGCCCTAGGCGCGGGAGGCGCGTACACCCTGGGCATGGGACTAACGCGGCGGCGCGCCGCCGCATTGCTTGCCAGCGCCACGTTTGCGCTGGCGCCCTACCCATTCATCACCAACCTCTACGTTCGCGCTGCCGTTCCCGAGGCCCTGGCGCTTGCGCTCGTGCCGTGGGTATTGTTGGCCGGGTGGCGCAGCTGGCGGCGCGGAGGCGATTGGTGCGCGATGCTCGCCATCGCCATGGGAGCGCTGCTGCTCACTCACAATATCTCCGCGCTGATGGGTGTGGCACTTCTAGCCTCATCGCTGATCCCGCTGGCGGCGCTTGACCGGGGCTGGCGCCTGCGCGGGAGCGCGCTCTCACGCACCGCTGTTGCCATGGCCCTTGGGCTTGGCCTCGGCGCCTTCTTTTGGCTGCCGGCGTTGGCGGAGTCGTCGCTGGTGCAGATTGGCCTTGCGCAGGGCGATTTCTACGACCCACGAAACTGGCTATTTGACCCAACGCGCGTGCTGCCATCGATGGCAAAGCCGGACTACCCACACACGCGGCTGGGGCCTGTTGACTTCTCTGTAATCTTCGATTATCGCGCGCTGGGGCAAGCGGTGCCAGAGAAAATCAGTCTTTGGCAATTGACCCTGTGGATGGCAGCCGTGGCAGCCGCGCTAGGCGTTGTGGTACGCACAAGGCTGCCTGCCGCTCAGACTATCCGGCACGTCGACCCGACAACGCCGTCCATTCTCCCATCACCGTTTGACGATATCCCGCTTTCTCAGCGACAACTCGCCATGCTCTCCTTGTGGTGGGCCGGGATCGCGGCGTTTTGCTGGTTTCTAAATACGGTCTGGTCCCGGCCGATATGGAGCGGCGTGCCACTGCTTTCACTTGCGCAGTTCCCGTGGCGCGCCTATGGAATCCTGGCGCTCGCCAGTGGCCTTTCCGCTGCGCTGGCTCTGTCCGCAGTCCCGCTCCATTCATCTGCGTTGGTCAGATGGGGCACACGCGGCGGTGCCGCTGCGATGATGGCGCTGCTAGCTTTTGGCTCGCTCCAGGGACGGCCGGTGACGTTTGGTCCTGAGCCGACGCATGACATTGACTCACGTGACCTGGTGGCACTGGAATTTAACCGTTATGGCGCCGGCACTACGTCAGGCGGCGAGTTCCTTCCGCAAACTGTTAGTTGGCAGGAGGACAAGTGGATTGGGGAGAAGCGAGGGATCTCCCTCTATGAGACGCTATATCCACAGGCAGGCTGGCAGGCTGGGCTGGCTCGTGTGCTGGATGGACGGGCCACAATCGGCAACCTTTGGCACGCGCCCAATCGTATCGCCGCGGATATTGACGCGGAAACGCAATCGACCCTTGGTTTCCATCAACTGATGTTCGCCGGTTGGCGAGCGTATATCAACGGCGAGCCGGCCGCGCTCAGGCCGGCATACAACGACGCGATCATCCCTGCTACGTTGGGATTCATGGCGGTTGAAGTGCCCCCAGGAAAGCACCGCGTTGAAGTACGGTTTGGCGCGACCGCGATACGAACGTTCGCACTAGCGCTTTCGGCCGCCTCCGTCATGGCGACTCTCCTTTGGCTGGCGCGGGACGAGATCCGCACGGCGTCTGCGCGCCTGAGAGGCCGCGCATCGCGCGCCCCGCTCGTCGCCGCTGTGCTGGCGCCGGTGATCGTCGCTTGGTGCGCCGCGAGCAGCAGCGTGTGGAGTGAGCGCCCTGACCGTCCGTTCGCCAATGGGGCAAGTGTCGTGGCGCTGGACATTACCGCCCTCGTTTCGAAGTCTGAACTCGAGACGTCGGCGCCCAGTGGCAGTGGTCGTGGACTACTGCCACCGTACATCACTTCTGGCTATCAACTCGTGGCAGGCGAAAACCGGCGCTGGCTGTATATGCACCCACCAGCCAGCGTGGTGGCGCGTCTTCGTGTTCCCGAACGGGCGTACTTTCAGGCCGGCCTAGCGGTTGACCCCCAGACCTGGCTTGCCGATACCGGAGACGGTGTGCGGTTCATCCTCGAGGCGGACACCGTGTCCGGTCGCGTTCAGCTCTTGAACCGGCACCTCAATCCGCGGGCCCGCACCGAGGAACGTGGCTGGGTAGATGTCTGGGTCTCGCTGGCCTCGCTGGCGGGACAGGACGTTCGGATCACGCTCCGCACAGACGCCGTAGGTGATGCCACCTTCGATTGGGCTGGATGGTCAAGTCCCCAGGTTGTCATCTACAATGCAGCCCGCCCCAATCCCGGCACGCCACACAAGTGGTAGGCGCGGTCGCGGAAACAACTACACCGCAACTGATGCCTTCGCCTGACGCTACGCTTTCAGGTCCAGCATCATCCCGTTGATCTGGTCTATCTTGGCGCCGAGGTCCATGACGTGCTGTTCCTTGGCGAGCAAAGCATCGGCGAGGCCCAAAAGCTCTTCGTCAACCCGATCCACAATCTGATGCAGCTCTCGGGCGCTGAGTGAAGATTTCAACTTCAAACCGTTCTTCACCACATACTCGACGAAGGTTTTTACGGTCGTTTTGTAGCGCCCCAGCTCAGCCGGAGTAGGCTGTTCCATTAACCGGCGTCCCTGCTCTTCCACGTCTAGGTAGAGTCGGTCCAGATCCTGCTGGGCAAGGCTCCGCGTGGCAGTCAATAACTGCTCACCAAATGCAGGTGGCGCGGTCGCTGCCTTTTGCATTGTCGGGCGCGCCTTGTTCCGCGACGGTGCGATCGAGTCAGTAGTTGACCTGTCGCGGATCCGGATCGGCATCTTGTATAAAGCTTACCCGGCCCACCTTCATGCCTCGCACAAGTCAGGTAAGCGCGGGCCGGGAATCGTTCTCATTGTTCGGGATCCCGACGATCGGATTTCCGTTGCTTGAGCCACCAACGTTGCGTGCGCTGTGTCCCCGAAGCAGCCACTCATGGACTCGCGCGCGCACATGCGCTACGCCGAACGGCTTAGTGAGGTAATCGGTGGCGCCGGCCTCAAACGCAGCGTCGGTGTCCTCTGGTGACGTGAGCGCAGTAAGCAATACCACTGGGATCGTGCGCAAATGGGCATCTTGATCGGCGCGGAGGGCACGACACACAGCCAGGCCATCTTGACCAGGCATGCGCCAATCCAAAAGGATGAGATCCGGGCGCTCGCCTCGCGCAAGCAGCAGGGCGGTGTCGGCGTTGCCAGCCGTGAGTAAACGCAAATTCTCAGACCTAAGCGCTTGCATCAGCAGTCTTACAACCTGCGGCTCATCATCCACGATCAAAACGGTGTCGGGCGCTTTTCCGATGGCACTGGTCGCCACGGCAGGGCGTTGTGTCGGGGATGAAGGCGTAGAGGCGTTCGCCGCGGCAGAGTGGGACGAGGAAGTGGCGGCGGGGGCGTTTTCAGTGAGGTCAACTACCTGCCCTTCAGCCGCAGCAAAGACCTCAAGGGACGCGCCAACGCCGCCGGCCTCCGCCGCGTGGATACGGCAGGCGTGTTCCAAGGTTGCTAGCGCGGCGTCTGCCCTAGCAGGGTCATGATGGAAGAGTGCAAGGCGCTGCGCGCCCGCGGCGATTCCAAATTCCACCGCCGTTTCAGCGGCGGTATGGCCCCAGCCGACCTTGTTCGCATATTCCTCCGCGGTGTACTGCGCGTCATGGATGACGAGATCAGCCTCCCGCAGGAAGTCGATGTGGCGTTGATCTTCCTGATGGACGGGTCCACGAAGCGGAATTGGAATGCCGCTGGAAGCGATCTGGGCGCCGAGCACGGCGTCAGGTTGGTGACGAGAGTGTGGCTCGTGGTCAACCGCGTAGACAATGGTCTGACCGCCGGCCTCGATGCGATAGCCCAACGTTACCGCCGGATGATTGAGGTAACGAGCCGAGACCTGCACGCCGCCAATCTGAAACATCCCTTCGTCCAGATCGTGGAATCGAATAGTCGCACCGAGCTGTTCGAGTGAGATTGGAAAATAGGAGTACTCCATTTGGCCGGCCAGCGTCTCTTCCAACCGACTACCGGTCCCACCGGGGCCGTAGACATCCCATTCGTTTCCGGCCACAAACAGTGGGGCGAAAAACGGGAACCCCTGGATATGATCCCAATGCGTGTGGGTGAGGAGCAGGTGACCGCGTAGACCGCCGGCCGCTGATCTGGCCGCCGGCAGCTCGGCTGGCGGAGCGGCAAGTAGCGACTGGCCCAGTCCCCAAGCACCGGTGCCGCAATCAAGCACGATGAGCGTGCCGTCATCGCAGCGCACCTCAACGCACGCTGTATTGCCGCCAAAGCGCTGCGTGCTTGGTCCCGGCCTCGCAATTGATCCTCGCGTACCCCAAAATCGTGTCAGCATTGCCTACTCTCTTTTATTGGCTGTCCAAGGCAGGCGACAGGAGGCCGGCCAGGACGGATTCCACCTGCGCTCGAAGGTCGGCCATTCCGATTGGCTTAGACAGCACCATCACCGCACCTCGCCGCTTGCCTTCATCGAGCGTGGTACGTTGCGCGGATGCCGTCAGCAAGATCACTGGAACGTCGGTAAACGCCGCCTCGGCTTTCAACGCATCCATCAACTGAAACCCATCGAGCACTGGCATTGAAAGGTCGGTACAGACCAAATCCGGCTGCTCGCGCTGAATCATCTCCAGACCGAGCGCTCCGTCAGCGGCGATGAAAATCCGGTGCGGCGTACTCCGCATGGCGATGCCAATCAGCTTCTGAATCGTCGGATCGTCTTCGCAAAAGACAATGGTGGCCACAGTTCGGCTCGGGTCAAGCGCCGGACGGCGCAGCCAGCGATAGGCTGGCGTCCGTTGCGGTCCGGGCGAACGGCACCGTGAAGTGAAACGTTGACCCCACGTTTACCTCGCTCTCGGCCCACGCCCGGCCGTGATGCAAATCCGCAATCAAGCGCACGATGGGTAGGCCGAGGCCGATGCCCTGAATGTGCTGAGTCGATCCGAGGCGCGCATAACGCTCAAATACCTCGTCAAGTGCTTGCGGTGGGATGCCTACGCCATGGTCTTCGATTGAGATGTGAGCCATTCCCACGTCTGAGTGACCTCGAATAACAATCTCGCTGCCCTCGTGCCCGTACTTGACAGCGTTGCTCAAAAGATTCGTGACCACCTGAGTCAGCTTGTCTCGGTCACCGGTGACGGCGGCCATGGTGGCCTCCAGCTCCAGTCGCATTGGATGGGTCGGGCCATTGGGACTTAACTGTGCAACTGCTTCTGTAATGACGGCGTTGAGATCGACCTCTTCAAGGTGAAGCGACATACGGCCTGATTCCATACGATCCAGGTCCAACATATCCGTGATCAGCCGGTTGAGGCGCTGTGCGTCTTTGTTGATGTCTCCCGCAAACTCCCTGATCTCTTCCAGACTGAGGTCCTCATCACGGATCAGCTCGCTAAAGCCCTGGATTCCGGTCAACGGCGTGCGGAACTCGTGCGAAACGATAGAAGCGAAGTCACTCTTCGCCTTGCTCAAGTGCTGTAGCTGTGCATTGGCCCCTTCCATGACAGCTACCGATTGCGCGCTGTGCAGCGCGCCGGCAACGTAGTGGCCCATGAGCCGCAGCAGCGCCACATGCCGCTCGTCCAGCGCTCCCGGCTGGCCAGATCGAATGAACAGCGCGCCTACCAGGCGGTCGCGCGAGACCAGCGGAACGACGTAGAGCGAGCGAGCGGTGGCAAGCGTGGGCAGGGCAGCGGTTAGGTCGGGCCACACCGCCGCCTTGGTGGTGTCTGGGAGCAGGAGCGCTTCTCGCTGATCCATGAGCAAAGTGTGAAGCTCATGCGGCAACACGGCGATCGAATAATCCAGAAAATCGCCGGCGTCTGGGCCTTCGGCGGCGATAGAGCGAAACGCCTTCCGATCCTGGTCATATAACAGGAACATGGCGGTAGCTTCAGGATGGAGAACGCTTGCAACGCCACGCAGGAAGGCCGTGGCGATCTCGGGCGGGAGGAGCGGGCCAACCAGCGCCCCTGCTACCTCCGAAACCATGGCAAGCTCGGCGGCACGGGCCTGAAGCGCGGCCTCGGCACGTTTGGTTTGTGTAGCAAGCGTCCGGGCGCGCATCCGGAGCTTGGTGATCTCCCTGGCTGCGCGCAGCTCATTGGGATCTGGTGGCGCGAATGCCGCCCCCTTAGTTGCCACGCTGCCTACCTCCAGAGCGGCATCGCCGCACACGAGCGACTCCGCCGAGCACTAGAGCGCCCGCGGCGGTGTGCAGACCACCGGGCCCGGCAGCGATGGGCGCGCGGGGCGCGCCGGCGGTGGACGGATCGCCCGTTCCCCGCGGCGCGCCGTGGTTGCGGCGAGCGAATAGTGACATCACCTGTGAGCATGCCAGTTCTACGCGCATCCGTCATGAACATTCGTCATTCGGCGACAATTTGAGTGGCAGGATCAGATCCGGCGTTAGGTAAGTCGTTCATCGCGTGGCGGCGGCTGTACGGGCAGGCGGACGGTGAACGCCGAGCCAGCCCCTTCTTCACTTTCTACCGTAACGGCCCCTCCATGCCGCGCGACCTCCTGGCGAACGTCGGCCAGACCAATGCCAGTGCCGGCTATCAGGCCGGTGCCGTGGCCGCCCCGCCAGAATCGCTTGAACACGTGCGGCAGGTCACTCGCCGGAATGCCGACACCATGGTCGGTAACCACTAACACAGCCCACCCGGCCGTACCCACGGGGTCAGCTACCGTCTCTGCGGCGGCCTCATGGCGAACGGCAACCGTGATTGATCCGCCCACCGGACTGTATTTGGCAGCGTTTCCGATGAGATTTCCCAGCACGCGCAGTAGCCGCGCGCCATCCCACTGGCCATATAGCGTCTCGTTAGCGGTTTCCAATTGAATGGGATTGCGGTCGTCAGAACGAGCGTAATCAGCGACGACCTGGCGTGTCAGCGCCACGATGTCGATTGGCTGGCGCTCGAACGACGCTGGCTGGGTGGCGTCCCGGCGTGCAACGTCACCGAGCTCATCCAGCACCTCCTCTAGCTGGGCGGTAATCCGGGCGACGGAGCGCTGGATAGTCGCCAATCCGGATCGCAATTGCTCAGCCGGCACGGAACCGCTGGCGGAGAGCTCCCGCTCGAGAAGGTATGCCGTCCCCATAATTGTGGTCAGCGGATTTTTCAGGTCGTGCGAGATGGAGCCGAGGAACTCGTCCTTGTGACGGGCGAGGTCATACTGTGCCGTCACATCGCGGAGTACAAGCACAGACCCCAGCCGGCTACCGTCCGTCAGCACTACTGGCGCGGCGCTGCCCTGGACCACAACCTCCGTATCGTCGGGCCTACGGATGCGCCACCGGGCATCAGGCACGGTCTCGCCGTGTCGTACGGCGCGCACAAGGGGCAGCGCGGCGGCTGCCAGCGGCTCGCCTCCCGCAGCTGAGAGATGGTAGGTACCGTCGGCGCTGGCCGCGCCAACGGTGGTGTGACCCAGCCGCGCCTGGCGTAGGGGAACGCCGTAGAGGCGCTCGGCGGCGATGTTGGCATAGACTATCTGCCCATCCGGACTCGCAACGACCACGCCATCGGCGATCTGTGCCAGGATCGCGTCTCGCTCTGACGCCGGTACCTCCACGATTGCTTCCTACGCCTCTACATTCTGAGCCCGAGACGGCACAACGAAGGGTTGCCAGTTTAGGCGTAAGTTTCGAACTCGGATGATGGAAGTATGGCCGGATCAATCTGTCCCACCATGAAGGAACTTCATGCTTGGCACGGAATCGCGCGATCGTACAAAGGATGAGTTCGCGGGTGCTCCTGGTAACCGACCAGCCGGTGCTAGCGGTCATCATTAGTTTAACGCTCAACCACGGCACGTTTGCCGTAGGTATCGCCTCAACGGTGTCAGCGGCTGCCCGCCAACTGGATGACCGCCGTCCACACCTTCTTGTACTGGACATGGACATCGAGGCGATTGGGGGCGAAGACTTGTTGGAGCGTCTTAGGTACGATGGCGGCGGCAGTTTTGCCCCGATGCCGGTGATTGCCCTGACCCGGCGTGGTGACTTGAAGACCAAGCTAACGGCATTCGACCGTGGTGTGGATGACATAATCACGGTCCCGTTCTCGCTGGAGGAATTGTTGCCCGTGCGCTAGTGATAGTCCGGCGTGTGTACCGAAAGACTATTCCGTTCGCGCCCATCGTCTCGGCAGAGGAGCTAGAGATAGACATCTTTCACTGCAAAGTGCGCGCCGGCACCTCCGACCGTCATCAGACGCCGCTTGAGCAGAGCTTGCAGTATCTGTTGGCCGCGACCGCCGGACTGCTGCTGACGCGGGACGAGATCATGGACAACTTTTGGGGAGTTGACTACATCGCGGACAGCAACGTGGTGGACCGTCATATTCGCAACCTGCGCGCCAAGCTCCAGGGTGACTGGCAGCGTCCGCGCTTTGCGGAAACCGTTCCGGGACGCGGCTACCGGTTCTTGCCGGTTATCTTAGAAAGCGAAGCGGGTCGTCCATCTTGATTTTGAGGTTCCAGACGCGCAAATCGGGCGAATGTGTGGGTGAACCGAAACGGATCAGCGCCAATTGCGGTCCTCGCTAGGCATTGGACGGTGCGGGACTACCCGTGTGACTTAGAAGTGCCTGGCTGAGTCAGACTCTCGAGCACGCGAGTCGCCTCACTGACCTTCGACAGCTCCCGCTCCAGCGCATCGAGCCGGGCACGCGCGGGCTCGTCTAGGAGCTCGCCGACCAGCTGTCTGGCTCGGACCAGCTCCTGCTGCGCCTTCAGTCGCGCCGCCGCCGCCTGAAGCATGGGTTGGCCCTGCGTCTGCCAAACCGCGGCCTCGGACTCGAGCGCGGCGAGCTGAGCGGTGGCCGCCGCCAGCCCGTCTCCATACTCCGCCTCCAGCGTCTCACGGGCCGCGTCGCTAATGTTGGCGCCCTTGCGGGCCTCTCCCAGCTTTTGCAGACGCGTGCGGAACGCTGCCTCGCGCGCCCGGACGGCGGCGAGCTGGTGAACGAGGCGCGGCACCAGTACGGCGGCCGCGACGCGCTGGCGAAGCAGGTCCACTTCTTCGGTGGAAAGCTCACCGGCGCGTGCCCGGAGCTGCGCAATTTCGAGGTCGAGGAGATCCTCCAGGTCAGCGAAGCTTTGGGAGAGGTTGCTCACTTGGTCGCGGAACTGCGACGCGCGCTCCCCGAGATCCGCGAAGGCCGAGAGGAGGAAGTTTTGTCCCATCAGGCGTGCGCCAGCAAGTTGGTCCGTCACCTTGGCCGCCGCCCCCTGGAACAGGACGCCAAAGTTCTGTGCCCAGCCGTCGTCTTGCGGTTTGCCGCCGGCGGAGTCGAAGCGCCGGGTCTCTTCGCGCCACCCATCAAGCAGGGCGTCCAGCGCATTCCCGAACTGGTTGATTTGCGTCAGGGCTGGGCGCCAGATGCGCGTCTTTGCCTTCGTCTCCAGCAGCAATGTCTTGTCCGCCCGAAGCGGGGCGCCGCTATCGATCACTGCCAGCGACGCTTCGGGCGCTGCGACGGAGGCGGCGGCCTCGTGCGGCGCCCGAAGCGGCGCGGCAGAGAGCGCGGCGAGGGTGGCCACCTGCTCCAGTTGGGCGAGGTACTCCTCAAACTGCTTCTGGGTGCTGCGGACGAAGTCCATCCACCCGTAGAGCGAGATGCCAGTGCGCTGCTGCACGTACTTGCTGACCGGCGCCATCATGCCTCGCATGGCCAGCGGAATGGGGAGCGCCATTGGGCCTAGCAGCCCCAGTCCCCCACCCATGCTGGTCGATCCCTTAGCCAAGTCCAGCGTGTCGCCCAAGAGGCGCAGCGCATCAAGCACCGCCCGGCTGTCCTTGTCCACACGCTCGACCGACTCTCTCAGCGCCTGGTAGACCGCCTGGATGGTCTGAATTGAGGGCGCAGTCAACTGATCGATTCCGAGCGCTTGCTCATTGCCGGAAGGTGCCACGGCGCGCCCGGCCTCGAGCGCCAACCGCTTCTTCCCCGTCCTGGGCGCTTTCGTCCCGAGTGCTCGAAGGAGGGGCGTTGTCGCCGGTGGGCTGGCGCCGTTCGCCGGTGGTGTCCGAGGGGTCTTGGGCGCGCGTCCCCTGGTCTTTGCCGTTTCCGTCACGTGTTGCAAACGCTCGCAGAGGTTGCTGCTGCAAGATCAGCACCATCTGGTTTAGCCGCGTGTGCGCAAGGCACCTAAGGCGCGACGCGGCATGATCTCACAGGTGACCAGTAGACCCGCGGCGGCGCAGCGCCTGCGCGATCTTGCGCTGCTGCGTCGCGTCCGCGACCGGATCGACCGCGAGTACGTGCGGCCGCTGGATGTTGAGGCGCTCGCCCGCGGCGTGAACATGTCG
>Ga0136611_10000060_pt1 | contig 55892 bp, 49 predicted proteins | sample AntDrymUQ2232306_2_FD_106645 | JGI IMG/M metagenome (GOLD analysis project Ga0136611, IMG submission 106645) | Polar desert sand microbial communities from Dry Valleys, Antarctica - metaG UQ223 (23.06) | ecosystem: Environmental > Terrestrial > Soil > Desert | place: Antarctica: Dry Valley... | reverse complement strand
GCCCGGAATTTTGCGAACGTCGGTGGCGATGCGTTCAAATAATTGCGAAGTCGCCGACAGCGAATAACCTTCGGGGGCGCGAATTGAAATTTCAAACTGCGATTGGTCGTCAACGGGCAAAAAGTTTTTGCCCACGAACATAAACAGCGGCACGATGCTGAGAAAAACAAGAATGCAGGTCAGCACAATCAGCCAGCGGTGCGCCATCGAAAACTTCAGCATCCACGTATAAGTTGAGTCAATATAACGATAGAAACGTCCGTTTTTCGCGCCGTGAGCTTCGGTTTTCGGTTTGCTGTCCTGAACCATTCCGTCGCCGTGAATTTCGAGCGGCTGTTTTTCAGTTTCAAAATTAAATTCGCCGTCTGGATTTTCTTCTTCTTTTTTAACCGGCTTGATAAGACGTGCCGCGAGCATCGGTGTTAAAGTAAATGAAACAATCAACGAAATAAGAATCGCAAACGAAGCCGTCAAACCGAACGACGACATAAAACGCCCGACGATTCCTTGCATAAATCCGATAGGAACGAACACCGCCATCAGCGAAAGCGTCGTCGCCAAAACCGCCAGACCGATTTCTCTTGTTCCCTCAATCGCCGCCTGAAACGGATCCATTCCTTTTTCTTCGACGAAGCGATAAATGTTTTCCAACACGACAATCGCGTCGTCAATCACGATGCCGACCATCAAAGTCAGCGAAAGCATCGTGATGGAATTGAGTGTGTAGCCCATCGCATACATCAGCGCGAACGTCGAAATAATTGAAGTCGGAATAGCGAGCGCGGCGATAATCGTCGAACGAAAACTCCACAGAAAAAGAAAGACGACGACCGCTGCCAAAATACCACCGACGATTAAATGTTCCTCGATTGCTTGCAAACTGTTTTCGATAAAAATCGAGTTGTCGCCGATCACCTGCATTCGATAATTCGGCGGCAATGTCGCTTCGATTTCCTTCAATCTCGCTTTTAATTCCTGCGCGACGGCGACCGTGTTTTGTCCCGATTGCTTGGAAACAACTAATGAAACAGCGGGCTGACCGTTATGTCTGGCTTCCGTTCGCAGCTCTTCCGCGCCGTCTTCGACGTAGCCGATGTCTTTAACGCGGACTTGATAAGTGCCGCGCGTGGCGACGACGACATCGGCGAATTCTTCGGGCTTTTGGATTTTTCCCAAAGTTCTGACGCTCGATTCGGTCGCGCCCGCATCTAATCTGCCGCTCGGAAACTCGATGTTTTGAATTCGCAGCGCGGCGGAAACTTCCGCCGGCGTGATGCTGTAAGAACGCATTTTGTCCGGGTCAACCCAGACGTTTATCTGCCGTTCGCGCCCTCCGATAATCGTCACCTGTCCGACACCGTTGATTGATTCGATGCGTTCCTTGACTTTGTTTTTGGCGAACTCCGTCACCTCGCGCAGATTGGTCGGCGCGGACACGACGATTCGCAAAACCGGCGCGGCATCGGTATCGAGTTTCTGGACGGTCGGCTGCTCGGCGGTTTCCGGCAAATTCGGAATCACCGTCTGCACGCGGTTCTCGACTTCCTGCGCCGCGACGTTCACGTCTTTTTCCAACACGAACTGAACGAAAACCTGCGCCGCGCCTTCGACCGAAGTCGAACGCAATTCGTCAATCCCGCTAATCGTATTGACCGCTTCCTCGATTTTCTCCGTCACCTCAGTTTCGATTTCCTGCGGCGACGCGCCCGGATTGATAACCGTAATCGTAATGGTCGGAAAATCAATCTTCGGAAACAAATCTAGTCCGAGTGAGAAAAACGAAAACGCCCCGACAGTGACCAACGACAGAATCAGCATCGTCGCAAACACCGGACGCTTCACACAAACTTCTGCTAACCATTGCATAAATCTTTTTGTCCTTTGTTCGTCGTCCGTTGTCCATTGCTTTTTTATCTGCTGCGGGTTGATTCTTTCAACTCGCGGCAATCGAAGGGACGGACAACGGCTAACTGACTATTGGCGAACGGAAACGCCGTCATAAATCTGCCCGATATTGCTGACCGCGACCGATTCGTTTTCCTGAACCCCTTGCTGAACTTCGATTAAATCGTTTTCCAGAACACCGGTTTTGACGATACGTTCTTCGGCGCGTCCGTCTTTAACGATGAAAACTTTGTTGGTTTCGCCGTCAACTTTTATTGCCGACGCGGGAATCATAACCGACGGTTTTGGCGCGGACTGCGCGATTCTGACCGTGGCAAATTGTCCGGGTTTCAACAAACCTTCCGTGTTTTCGACTTCGGCTTCAACCGTCAAACTTCTCGAAGTCGCGTTCAAATTCGGCGCGATGCGGGTGACGATTCCGTTGAAAGTTCGGTCGGGAAACGCGCTCGTTTGCAGAGAAATTCCTTGCCCGTTTTTCACGAGTCCGACGGATTGTTCGGGAACGTCAATTCGCAGAAGTAAAACCGACGTGCGAACAATCGTCGCCACTTTGTTTGTCGTCGCGGCGAACTCGCCCAAATCAGCCGTTCTTTCAGAAATATAACCGCTAATCGGAGCATAAATCGTCGCATCGGCGATGGCTTTCTGCGCCGTCGCAGTTTGTGTCCGCGTTGCGTCTGCCGCCGCCCGTGCCGTATTCACCGCTGCGAGCGCATTTCCGACTTGCGATTGCGCCGTGCGAATCGCGGCGACGGCAACCGAAGCGGTCGAACGTGATTCGTCGAGTTGCGCTCGCAATTGGTCGCGCTGCGCTTTGCGTTGATCGTAAATCGTTCGCGCGATGTCGCCGGTTTCAAGCAACCGTTCGGCGCGTCCCAATTCTCTTTCCGCCAAATCAAGCTGCGCTTGCGTTGCGCGAACCTGCGAAAAAGTTTCGATGTCGAAAGTCGAGCCTTCCGTCAGACCGAGCCGCGCCTGTGTCTGCCGCACGTTCGCCCGCGCCGCTTCAACTTGTGCCTGCGTTTGCTGGACGTTCGATTCGGCTTGCTGAACTTGCGCCTGTGCTTGTTCAAAACGAATTCGCGCGTCGCGGTCATCAAGTTGAACCAGCACCGCGCCCTTCTGCACGTAGCTGCCGATGTCGAAATTCACCGCCGTGATTTTTCCGCCGACCGTCGGCGCAACGTCCGTCTGCGCGTCGCTCGCCAATGTTCCGGTCGCTTCAAAATACGTTGGCAGATTACGCACAATCGCCTGCGTCGTCGTCGTCTCGACAATTGCCGGCGCAGCGTTCGTATTGTTGGCATTTGCCGCTTTCGAGCCGCCGCAGGACGCGGCGAATAATACGCAAAAGCTTAACAATCCGCCGAAAAATATTGATTTGTAAGTTGCTTGCTGTGACATTTATTTTTTAATCGTTCCTTACAGGTTTAATCGTTCCTTACAGGTTTAATTCCCCTTAGCTTGCTATGGAACTTCCGATTTAAAACCGCGTTAGCTTGCTGCGCGGAAAATTTATTTGAAAACTTAAAATTTATTTATTTATTTAGTCGTGATGCCGCGTAATAAAATTTCGGTGAAATTCTTTGCCGCTTCCTCGTTGGAAATTTTCAATAATTTTTGTTCCTTATCCCACAAAAGATTATTTAGCGAATGATGCACAAACATTCCGACAAACGCCCGCACGACGACATTCGGCTCAATTGCCCGAAACGCGCCGTCCGCCTGTCGCTGACGAATATAATCGCCCAAAAAGTTATAAACGTCCGTGATAAAACTTTCAAAAAACATCCGCGCCAAGTCGTGGTCTTCGAGTGCCGAATGAAGCATCAAACGCAGGAAATCACAGTCTTCCGTATGATGGTCGAGTGCATTTAAAGCCATCGTGTAAAAGACTCCGTAATCGTCTTTCGCTTTTATCTTCTCGCCGACTTCCTCAAACGGATTTTGAAAAGTGCGATTACACGCTTTATGGTCGAGAATCGCCGAATAAAGCTCGTCTTTATTCGCAAAATGTCGGAAAACCATCGCTTCGGAAACGCCCGCCGCCCGTGCGATTTCTTTAGTCGTTGTGCCGCTGAAACCGCGTTGCGAAAATAAATTGATAGCGATTTGTAAAATTTGCGAACGCCGCTCGTCGCCGGTCATCCGGCTATTCGGAGCTTCGATTGTGTCTAATTCTTTAATCAACAATTTCTCCAAACTAATATAAGTAAGTGCTTACTTACTTTCTCAAACGGAGAAAAGTTTGTCAAGAATCGCAGAAAGGATTTAATGGCGAACTTCACGGAAATGTTTTTCGTATCAACTTTTCATCCGAGAGAGGCATCAAAGCCGCAACCGAAAAGAGAGGAAATACAACTCGGTTAATTCAAAATTTAAAGAGGAGATTTTAAGGAAATGGCTGAAATAACGACGAATCAAGAACAAGGATTAGTGAAACCGGATGTTTATAACGGTGAAGACAAAACAACCAACGATTATATGAACGAATTTAAGGGACAAGCGCAGGAATACGGGCAGAAGTTCCAGGACGCGGCGGTCAAAGCCAAAGATTACGCCAGCGATAAATTTACGGTGGCGAGCGACAAATTCAAAGAATTGCAAGGTAAAGATCCAAAAGAGTTAGTTGAAGATGCAAAGGAATACGCGCGTCAAAAGCCGGGACAAACGATTTTGATTTCGGCGGTTGTGGGACTGGTTTTAGGAATACTGCTTAAACGCAGATAGAGTTTTTAAGCTAAATATGGAAAAAAGGCGACTCGAAAACTCGAGTCGCCTTTTTTGTGTCGAAGATTCATGCTCGAGCGTGAATCAGACGCCGCACCTGATCGCCGAACAGCACATCAATTTTCTGTGGTTCGATCACAGCCATCACTTCGCCTTGACCGAAAGTTGAGTGGAGCATTGCTTGACCCTTGCTGTATTTGCGCGTTCGGTCGTATGGACTGCCGCTTTTCGACGACATTCCGATTGAAGTTTTAACGCCGCTTTTAAAAGTGCTGACGCTCGCGCAACCATCGCAAATTGATTTGGTGATTTGACCTTGTTTGGTAACGGTCGTCACCGTATGGCTGCTCTCAGCGTCACAAGACGAACACATTGCTTTGATTTTTTCATCAATCGTGTATTTTTTCTTAATCATAATTTAAATTCCTCTCTTATTCAGATTATCTTGAGCGAAAAGAGCGACTGCGTCCTCTTGAAAGAGGGCGAAACGGTTTTTTCGGCTTTTCAAACGTCGGCAGAACTCCACCGAAATCAGGTAATAGAACACGCTCAACCTTTTGTCCGGTTAATCGTTCAATCGTTCGCATCGTTATCTCATCGCCCGGTGTGACGAGCGTGATGGCGCGTCCTTTTTGTCCGGCTCTACCCGTGCGACCGATACGGTGAACATAATCTTCCGCTACTTCCGGTACGTCATAGTTAATGACGTGCGAAACCGAGTCAATATCAATGCCGCGAGCGGCAACGTCCGTCGCTACAAGGACGCGCATCTGACCGTTTTTGAACCCGCGTAATGCGGCTTCGCGCTGCGATTGCGAACGGTCGCCGTGAATGCGCGTTGCTTTATGCGAACGAGCTTCAAGAATATGCGAAAGACGATCTGCGCCGCGTTTAGTGCGGGTGAAAACCAAAACGCGCTCGAATTTTTCGCGCTCTAATAAATCGAGCAGCAAAACAGTTTTCGATTGCGCCGAAACCGGATAAGCCGTCTGCTCGATCAATTCGGTAGTTTGTCCGTTGTGGCTGACTTCAATGTACTGCGGATTGCTGTTCATCATCGCCTTGGCGATTTTGCCAACTTCGGTAGTGATCGTCGCCGAAAAGAAAAGTGTTTGCCGTTTTTTCGGAATTGATTCGAGAATGCGGCGAATCGCGGGCAGAAATCCCATGTCGAGCATTCGGTCGGCTTCGTCCAGGACGAGCGTTTCGAGCGTCGAAAAATCAATCGCGCCTTGCTGCATAAAATCAATCAAGCGTCCGGGCGTGGCGACGATGATATTCGCGCCGCGCAAACCTTCCGTCTGCCGTTTGTAGCCTGAGCCGCCGATGAGCGCAACACAGCGTAATTTTTTCGGGGCAAACTCTCGACACGCCGCGTCAATTTGTGTGGCAAGCTCGCGTGTCGGCGCAAGCACTAAAACGCCAACACCTTTTGATTTATTTTCCGATAAATGTTGGATGAGCGGCAACAGAAACGCCGCCGTTTTGCCCGTGCCGGTTTCAGCGCAGGCGATGATGTCCGCGCCTTCTATAATGGCGGGGATCGCTTTCTGTTGTATTGGAGTTGGTTCCGTAAAACCGAGCGACTCGCACTTTTCTGCCAATGCAGACTGCAAGCCTAATTGTTTGAAATTCATTAAATCCTTGTTGATTTGCTCGACCGAGAAACGGGAGCGGAAAATCTTTTTTATAACCTAAGTCGCTAGTGACGAATGATGATGTTTAAATCAAGAGACTGGATATTTGATTCGTTAGGAATGTTTAAGATTAAATTGTGATTGTATTTAGTCCTCAATAATCCTAATCAATCTTAACAAACGAGCGTTTTGTCGCTGTTCATTACCAACTAGCAGATTTGGGTTACCCAGGAAATAACTTATAAAAAAAGAGGCGGCTTCGACAGCTAACAATTAACTTGCCGAAGCCGCCCGGTTTGAAAAACTACTCGAAAAAATTACCAGCGCGAACCGCCGCCACCGCCGCCGCCGCCACGGTTTCCACCGCCGCCGCCGCCGTAGCCGCCACGACCACCGCCACCGCCACCGCGATTTCCGCCGCCGCCGCCGCCGCTACGTTCTTCGCGCGGTCTGGCTTCGTTGACGGTCAAACTGCGTCCGTCAATTTCCTTGCCGTTTAACTGTTCGATAGCTGCTTGACCTTCTTCTTTGCTCGACATTTCGACAAATCCGAAGCCGCGCGAGCGTCCCGTGTCGCGGTCTTCGACGATGTTCACCGTTTCGACCGTTCCGGCTTGACCGAAAAGTTCTTGTAAATCTTCATTTGAAGTGTTGAATGATAAGTTACCGACGTAAAGTTTAGTTGACATTTAAGAGAATCCTTTCTCCTTTTTCAGGAGCATCAAAAGAAGTTGCTAGACGAAAGTGGACTTCAGCGGAAACGGTTGCTTGCGAAGGCTCGTGGTCAAATGACTTCTGTTAGTTATAAACGAACCTAATCTCGATTTATCCAAAACGCTACCGTTGATTAAAGAGAGAAGGAATGAACTTTCATAGAATACACGAAACGGGCTGATTAAGCAATGACGCAGGGATTAAGTAAAAAAAGGATAAGAATTTATCTTTTCCTTTGCTCTAAATAATTCAGTAATTCCTACGCTTTTGGTTTGGCAAACATCGCGTCTTCAACCGTAACGTTATTTTTAACTTCGGTCGTCGTAATAATAATTTCGAACTGCGGTAGTATTGACCGAATTTTGAAAGGTATTTTTACGCCGTCAACTTCGCGCACGTCTTCAAGAAAAGTTTTAGTCGGTATTTTTCCTTCCGGCGAAACTACCGTTGAATCTTGACGCAGCAATAGACCGCTTTTCGCATCGAAATAGAATGTTTCTGATGGCAAGTTTTCAGGTGTTCCGACGAGAACATAAACGTCTTTGTCGCCTAGCTTTTCCATTCCTTTAACTTCCATTTTCGGATAAAGTTTGTCGAGATTTATATCCCGGTAAAAATTATAAGTGAGTCGGCTTTGCGCCAGTTCTTCGCCTTGTTTATCACGATTTCCCTGAATCGGATTGATGCTCCAAGCCGTCGTTCCGTCAAAACCTTCAATTATATCGCCGATTCCGGGAAGCGTTACTTTATTCAGCAATTTGCCGGGCGCGGCGGCGTAGTTTTCAAATGTGCCTTTAATGCCCGCCGCCGGTATTTCCACCGAGCCTTTCGTCATACGGCTTTTAGTTTTTTCGTAATTTACTCTGCCGCCGATTGCCTGGACATATTTCGCCAACACTTCCTGCGCGGTCGGCATTTTAACAGCAGGCGTTTTGGTTTCAACTGTTTTAATTTCAGTTTTTGTCTTGGTCTCCGGTGTTGTTTTAGTGGTTTCCTTTTGTCCGAAAGCGGTCGTCGCCATTGCGAACAGGACGGTCAGCGTAATTGATAATTTTAATTTCATTTTTTTCCTCTTACTTATTTTTGATTTGTCTGATGGCTTCTTCGATTTGAACATCGCGCCCGTCAAGCAGTGTTTGACGGGTTAATTTTATTAGCGTGTCGGGAGTCACGCCCCGATTTTCGATTAGAATATTTTTTGGCGACTTGTAATCGGAAATCACATATTGAAAAATCGCTCCGGTCGGCAGCGTATCGAAGATTGACGGCAGAACCGCGCCCGCGCTTTGTTCGCCGACAACCGAAGCGCGTCCGATTTCCTGCATTCCGGCAGCGAAAATCTCGCTCGTCGAACCTGTTCCGTAATCGCTCAGAATAACGATTTTCCCATCGTAAATTTCAGTTTGCGGATAAACGATAAATTTCGTTTCGCTGGCGCGGCTTTTCATTGAGCCGAGCGAAGTTTGTTGTTTGACCAAAAGCCCGGCAACGCCCGTCGCCATTCCGCCGATGCCGCCGGGATTTCCGCGCAAATCGAAAATGATTCCGTCCGCGTCTTTCAGCGAGCGAATCGCTTCGCGAATTTTCGGCATCTGCGGAATTATCCACATATTAAAACGAATATAACCGACGTTATTTTCCAATCGTTTCGATTCAAAAATGACCTCTTGAGCAGGAAAATTTCCCATCGCCTGCGACATTTCATTTTTGCGTTCGGTTCGAGCCACGTCGAAAACTTGCCTTTGATTATTGCCGTTGAGAACTTCGATTTTAGATTTAGCAGCGATGTTGCCGCCGAGGAAATTCATCAAAATTCGTTCGCGGTAAATTCTTCTCTGCGCTTCGGGTAGAGTGCGTTTGGCGAAAGACGCTTCGAGCGGCGCGAGCAGTTCTTTTGTCGTTTTTCCGTCAACCCGCTCGATGACGAAACCCGCTTTGAGTCCCGCTTCTTCCGCCGCCGAACCGCTTTGGACTTCGCTGATAACAGCTTGGCTGTCGAGAATTTTCAATTCGATTCCGGTCACGCCTCTGACAACTTTGGTAGTTTCGACATTCGATTCCGGCTGATAAACCGAAAAATGCGAAAGCTTTAATTCGCCGAGCATTTGCCGCAGAACGCCGTGAAATTCCGAATCGGATTTCGCCGCTAACGCTTTCGGCTCGTAAATTCGGCGCACGGCTTTCCACTCAACGCCGCCGAAAGTCGGGTCATAATGTTTTTCGTTGATGGTCGTCCAAACTTTCTCAAATGATTGGCGACGAATTTCCGCCGTATTTGTTTTATCGCTTTCTTTTGCAACAACCGCCGTTTGCGCGTTCAGCGAAAGACTTGACAGAACAAGCAGGAGATTAAATAAAAATAGTTTTTTCAGCATACGTTTGAATTTTAGATGTAAAATGTTCCGGAGATGTTACGCGCGAATTATTTTCCAGGTTTCAATTTTGCAGCGGCGGAAACACAGGCTAAAATTGTTGCGGTGTATTCAATATTACCTTACACAAAAATTTTTATTGCGGAGAATTAATGAAATTTTATAACGACGTTTTAAGTCTGATCGGCAATACGCCGCTGGTTAAAATTAACAAATTAGCTGAACAGAATGGCATCAAGGCGCAAATATTCGCCAAAATGGAAAACCTCAATCCCGGCTTTTCAGTCAAAGACCGCATCGGCATTTCGATGATTGAAGCGGCGGAAAAAGAGGGAATTTTGAAAAAAGGCGGCACGATTATCGAAGCCACATCAGGAAATACCGGCATCGGTCTGGCAATGGCGGCAGCGGTCAAAGGCTACAAATGCGTGTTCGTTTTAACCGAGAAAGCCTCGGTCGAAAAATCGCGTTATTTGAAGGGACTCGGCGCGGATGTGGTCATTTGTCCGGCGGCGGCAAAACCCGGAACTCCCGACCATTACGTCGAAACAGCCAGACGCATCGCATCGGAAATGCCGAATTCTTTTTACCCGGATCAATATAATCATCCAGCGAATCCGGCGGCGCATTACCGCACGACCGGACCCGAAATCTGGAACGACACGGACGGAAAAATTACGCATTTCGTCTCCAGCATCGGCACGGGCGGCACGATTTCGGGAACTGGTCGTTATTTGAAAGAGAAAAATCCTGACATTCAAATTATTGGCGCAGACCCTTACGGCTCGATTTTCAAAACTTATAAGGAATCGGGGCGCGTGCCGGAAGCCACGCCTTATTTGGTGGAAGGCATCGGGCAAAATTTGCCGGTCGGTAACGCCGATATGAAGGCGATTGACGAGATTATCAACATTACCGACCGCGAATCGTTTGAAATGGCGCGGCAGCTTTCGCGCGTCGAAGGTCTTTTTTGTGGCGGTTCGACCGGCACGATTTTCGCCGCCGCATTGCGCGTGGCGAAAGGTTTGGATGAAAACGGTCTGGTCGTTTTTATCGTCTGCGATACGGGCGAGCATTATTTGACGAAGTTTCATTCGGACGAATGGATGAAGGAAAAACTCCTGCTCGAACCGCAAAAAATCACCGCCGCATTGATCAAAGAAACGAAAAATTCCGCCGCGCCGCGCGCTCTTGTGTTCGCCGCGCCGGATGAGATCGTCGGCGACGCGCTGGCGAAAATGAACGAAATCGGCGTGACGCAAATTCCCGTTCTGGAAAATAATCAGTCGGTCGGCTCTCTGCGCGAAAGCCGCGTGTTGACACGACTTTTGGAAAACCGAGATTTGCTCGAAGCGAAGGTCGGTGAGGTGATGGACGAAAGCTTTCCCATTGTCGAAATGGACGCGACTTTTAACGAAATAAAGGCGCAACTGCAAAAATCACCCGCCGTTTTGATTGAAGATTTCAAGCGCATTACGGGTATAATTACCCGGATGGATATGCTGGATTTACAGAAATAAGTTTCAAACTCAAGTCATCAATCTGAAACCTGAAATTCATTCAAGGAAGAAGCGATGAACGACGAAAACGATAAACCGAAAAGCGGCGACTGGGGAATGACGGTGCCGCATCTGCGTTTTGATAAAAATAAAAACGCGGCTGATTTTTCCGACGAATTTAAGCCGAATCCATATTCGGTGAATCAGCCGCAGGCGGACGATTGGGAAATAACCGCGCCGAAAATCGGTGCCCCGAAACAGGACAAGCAGGACGATTGGTCAATGCCCGCGCCGGTTTTTCGTGTCTCCGAAGGTGAAAAAGTTGACAACTTGCCGAAAAGGACGCTGAATTTTAACCGAACCGAAGTGGACGATTACGACAAAACCGCTCCGAATTTTAATTTATCCGAACTCTCTCCGCCATATCCATACGGTTCAGGCTCGGCTAATTTTGATTCGCCGCCGCCCATCATTTCCGAAACGATTCCTGTTAATCTAACTGCCGCGGCAATTCCGAAAACTGAAAAAGCGTCGGGTTCAAAATTGATTTATGTTCTCGTTGGTCTAATTCTGATGCTTTTTTTCGCGATAATCGTTCTTGCCGGAGTTTATTTTTCATTTCTTAATAACCGTTTTGACTAACGATTCCAACATCAGAGAGATTTTGAGCGCGCAAAGCAAATAATACACATTAATTCGTCAAAAAACTTACGATTAAATGAATGCGTGGCAATTAAAAATGGCGACCGATTAAATGTCGGCGGCGCGATATGCAGAACCCGAAAGATTTCAATTTCAACGCCGAAGCGGTAACTTTTGATTGAAACGAAAAATGGTTAATTACGCATCGGCAAAAATTTCCATAACAAAATAAGATAAATTTATGCGCCGTTTTTACGCCGCCGCCGAAAATTTCGGCGAACAAAAAATCTTTTTAAGCGTCGAGGAAACAAAACATCTGCGCGATGTTCTGCGTTTGAAGGAAAACGATTCGGCGCGAGTTTTCGACGGCGGCGGCAGGGAATTTGTGTGCGAAATCGAAAGCGTCGAAAAGAGAAAAACCGTTCTGAAAATTCTTGAAGAAGTCGCGCCGACCGCGCCCGAATCCAATTTGAATCTGACTTTGGCGGTCGCGCTTTTGAAAGGCGAAAAGTTTGATTTGGTTGTGCAGAAAGCGGTCGAATTAGGCGTGACAAAACTCGTTCCGCTCGACACAAAACGCGCTGACGTAAAATTGAAAGACGCGGATAAACGGCTTGAACGCTGGCGAAAGATCGCGCTTGAAGCCGCCAAACAATCGGGACGTTCCAAATTAACGGTAATAGTTGAGCCGATTGACTTCGGAAAATTTATCGAAACGGCAAGCGGCACGCGAATTTTATTTGCCGAGCGAAACGGCGAGAGTTTTTCCGGAATCGAAAAAGCCGAAAATATCACGGCGGTCGTCGGCGCGGAAGGTGGCTGGGAAGACGCGGAAATCGAAGCGGCTCGGCAAAAAGGATTTCAAATCGTCACGCTGAAAGGAAGAATTTTGCGGGCGGAAACGGCGGCAATCGCCGTCGCCGCTTTATTGCAGCACCGGTTCGGCGATTTGAATTAATTTCTTTGTTGTAACTTCAGTAAAAACGCCGATCATTTTTTCTTTGTTTTTTGAATATTCATAATTTCGGCGACCGACAACATAATTTTGCGTCCGAAAGTTATTGCCTCAGCCGAATCGGAAGCGTGTATGCCGAGCAGAACGTGAATGACTTTGACGGTTGAAAGCACGGTTTGGTCAACGTCTTTGGTGGAAAACCACGGGCTGAGACAGACGTGAACGCGCCCCGCTTCGTCGCGCCACGACTCGATGTTTTCCAAATCAATCGCTCGCGCGATTTTCTCGGTCTCGGCTCCATCAGGCAAATCAAGAACAACCGAACAACGCTCGTCAACGACCAGCTTGCAATTGACGCCGACGGTTTCGCGCAAGCCTTCGCGCACGTCGGCAAAAACAGCGTCAATCGTTTTTAGTGCGGCTTTCATCAATTGTTTTTGAGTGGATAAAACTTTGGAATTCTCGGGCGCGGACGCTTCGCCATTTTGCAAAGTTTTCCAAACCGGCGGCACGCGCCACGCCAATAATTTTCCCCCTCGCACGGGCGGACCGCCCGTCAAAGCAAGTTCTCAATAATTTTCCCAGCGACCGACCCAGCGACTCATTCTTTCGATACTCCTTTTCTGTAATAATAACCGATACCGAACAAAAAAGTCCGTCGCGGACGATGCGATTTTTGTGATTAATGTTTGTGAGAATATTTATGCAACGCTTGTTTCCAATCAGCGGCGCGAATTTTCATTCGTAAATTTTATAAATCCGCGGACGGCTCGGCGACGCGTCGGCGACGAAGGCAGCGATTTGCAGGTTCAAAAGATATGCGCCGTCCTCGACTTCTTCGGGAACGAAAATCATTTCCGTAATCGTGTTGCGCGTCAAACTTTTCTCGTTCGTCGCGTATTCTTCCGCCGCGACTTTCCAAAAAATCCGGTGATTCGAGAGCTTGCCCTCATCAAACGCGCGGTCAATCGAAGGCGTATCAACGAGAAGATGTTTGACACCTTTTTCCGAAATATATTTTATCGCTTCGGTCGAGAAAAACGGCGGCGCGTCTTCCATATACGCTCGCTGCATTTTGTTTTCGTCGTTCGGCAGTGTGCGGACGATCAGTCCGTCGAGCCAATTTTCATCGGCAGTTTCCAAAGCCTTTTCCAAGGATTTTTTTGTAATCAGGTAATCGCTTTCGTCTAATTTTACCGGATAAGTTTCTTCCGTTTGCGAAGCGTTTTCAGGCGCGACCGAGACGAGCGTGGCGGGAATGAACGAATCTACAAGCGATTGATGAACGGAAATTCGCTCGCGCGTAATGTGTCCGACACATTCGGTATGCGTGCCGTTACAGTGCGGAATAATTTTATATTCTTCAAAATTGCAGCTTCCGCCGCGCCGGGTGTCGCCGATTAAATCGCCTGCTTCACACGGCTTTGAAGTCGCTTTTTCCACGCCGTAAGCGTTCGGCTGCGCGCCGCCGAAATCGAGCGGAACGGCGATGTCAATCGGATTCTCCGCATCAATTTTATACGCGCGATTATTTATCTGAACCGAGACAATCATCGTTTTACAAAGAAGCCGTTCTGCCGCCGTCAACCGGCAGATTGATGCCATTGATATATGCCGCCGCCGGACTCGCCAGAAAAGCAATCGCGTTTGCCACTTCCGACGCTTCGCCAAAGCGTTTGGCAGGAGTCTCGTTTTTCATTTCCTCTTCAATTCGTTTAATCGAATCGCCTGTTTTATGCGCTTTGTTTTCGATGATTGATTGAAGACGCTGTGTTTTGGTAAATCCGGGCAAGACATTATTAACCGTAATTCCGTACTCGCCAAGTTCGCCCGCCAGAGTTTTCGCCCAACTCGCAACTGCGCCGCGAATCGTATTCGACACGCCCAAATTCGGAATCGGCTGTTTGACCGAAGTGGAAATGACGTTGACGATTCGCCCGTATCGCTCGACTTTCATTCCTTTGATTAACGATTGTGCGAGAATTTGACTGCAAATCAAATGCGTTTGAAAAGCATTGATGAATTCTTCTAATTTCGCGTCAATCGCCCTGCCCGCCGCCGGTCCGCCCGTGTTATTGATTAAAATATGAACGGGCGACAAATTCGTTTCGAGATATTCGGCGACTCGATTATTTAGCTCATCAGGTTTGGAAAAATCGGCGACAATGTAATCGTGTCGCTGATTTTGCGCGTCGCTCAATTCATCTTTCACTTGTCGCAATGAATCTTCATTCCGCGCCAGCAAAACAATTGACGCGCCAAGATTCGCCAATTCAAGCGCGGCGGCTTTGCCGATGCCTTGCGTGCTGCCGCAGACGAACGCTTTTTTACCGCTAAGATTTATGTTCATAAATTCCTTATTAAACGGAAAGAATCATTATTGTTCAAAAATTTAAGGATGATTGTTTGGATTATCAATCGTTAACCCTTCCGCTTGAGCGGCTTGGTTCAAATCATTATCGGCAGAGATAAAGGTCAAAGAAGTTATTCCGCTTTTGAGCAAGCGATTTTTAACAGCCAATGCAACGGCAAGTTGAGTTGTATCGTAGCCACGCAAACCGTAATTTTCGGCTAACAAAATTCCTTGTTCGACAATCTGCGAAGTCAAATCAACGACAATAAAACGCTTTGCAAAATCACGTTTGAAACGATTCAATGCTTTTTTGGCAGTTGTTTGGCTGATACTTCCGATTTTCAAACGCCGCGCAATTGCCGAAGCAACTTCAATTCCTGTGATGTTGGCGATAAATATATTGTTGGCGGCGGAAGCGCGAAGCAAACCGGTAACCCAAGCCGTTCCCGTTTCCGCGATATAGCGTTTGACCAAGCCGCTCGAATCGAAAAACAAGACTGCCATTAGTTTCTGTCCTCAAGAATCGTTTCCGAAAGCGGCTTACCTTTTATCGCTACTGGCTCGAAATCGTCTTCTTCCTCGCTGATGCCTTCGGGAATACGGCTAATCATTCCTTCGGCTAACATTTCCCGCAAGATGTCAGGCGAAAACTCCTTTGCCGAATCTTCGTCGCTCGCCGCTTTCCAATCGTTGATTTCGGCTTTCAAATCTTCATCAGTGTCAGTTTCGATGGTGATGCGGACGCGCTCGTGTTCCTTGAGCGTGTTCGGAACGCTTGAAATTGGTTTGAAAATGCCGTTTTCGTAAATTGCTTCAAGTATTGTCATATTAGGATTTTATCACAAATGTTTTCACCGAAAATCGTTGTACTTTTAAATCTTATGCTAAAACTTTATCAAGTAATTTTTCGAGATTGTCTTTGAATTCTTTGGAATTTGTTTCAAGTCCTGCATCTGGAAACTTCTCTTCTTGTTCTTCTGTTACGATAGGCTTTAAATTCGGTCCTCGATCTCCACCCATACCAAAACTTTGGAAAAAAATTCTTCCATCTTTTACTTTTTCTGGATGTTCAATTAATTGGTTTCTAACATCTCTGACACCTTTAGATTCAAAAGATTTTAATCCTTCAAACGAGTAAAGGTCATTATTATTTTGAATTATTTTCTTTGTTCTGTGAGCCAAATAACAAAAACTTTCGGTGAGTAATTCCATTTCAAATGATAATTTGTTCATCTCAAGCTGTTCTTCAGATATTGGCTTTGTAATGAAAGAACTTCCTTTTCCCATATCTTTCGCTAAAATAAAATCTTTATTGTCTCTCCTATGTAATCTCCAGTATTCGGAATGTTTTTCCATTATAAATTTGTAAAGATAATCCATTTGTTTGAGTCGCTATTCAACTTCCGCAGCTAAATCTTGAATAAATTTTCCGCGCAGCAAGCTGACGCGGTTTTAAATCGGAAGTTCCATAGCAAGCTAAGGGGAATTAAACCTGTAAGGAACGATTAAACTTTTCAGGGTTTTTTGATATTCATTTCGTCCCAATACTTGCCAAATTTTTCTATAACTGATTCAAACATATCTACCTCACAAAATTATTTTCGGTTCATATTTTCAACTTTCTTAATCACTTCATTCAAATCAATCTCGCTTACGTTTTCGACATTCGCGCAAATTTCCATCAATAATTTATCCTGCGCGTTGCCTTCACGTTTCGCCACCGAATACGGTAAATCTTCGCGGAACGTGACCATCGAATACTTGGAAAAATAATCGGGAAATTCGTGTTCGAGTTTGGTTTCGAGTTCTCTTTTTCTAACAAAAACCGGGTCGGCGACGGCATCGCGCATTTCGTAAAAATTCTCCTCCGCCATTTGTGCAATCGCGTCGGTGTTTTCCTTGCGCGCGATTGTGAATTCGTTGAAAACCTTTTCCCAGTCTATTCCGTGTTTTTCAACAAGTTCGTTTAAGATTCGGCAATCTTCAAACGAAGCGTTCATTCCTTGCCCGTAAAACGGCACGACGGCGTGCGCCGAATCGCCGAGCAATAAGCTCTTTCCGCCGACATTCCAGGGGAAACATTTTATCGTGCCGAGATTGCCGACGGGATTAGCGAAAAAATCTTCCGTCAAAGTCGGCATCAGTGGAATCGCGTCAGCGAAATTCGCTTCGAAAAATTCGAGCAGCGATTTTTCATCCGGCATTTGCTCGAAACTGTTTTCGCCCGTGTGCGCCAGAAACAGCGTACAGGTGAAACTGCCGTCGAAGTTCGGCAGCGCAATCATCATAAACGCCCGCCGCGCCCAAATGTGCAGCGCGTTTTTCTCCATCTGAAAATTGCCGTTCGAGTCTGGCGGAATGTGTAGTTCTTTATAGCCGTGTTCAAGCCAACTTTGCGAAAAATTGAAACGCGGAACGCCGCCGTGAAGCATCGCGTCACGAACTTTTGAACCCGCGCCGTCGGTGGCGACAACCGCGTCGCCTTTTGCAATAAAGCCCGATTCAAATGTCGCTTCACCCGATTGGCAATCGAAATCAATCAATTTTTCGTTGAAATAAAATTTCACGACCGCATATTTTTCGGCTTCGTTCATCAAAGCGACGTTCAAACCGGCGCGTGAAACCGAGTTGATATATTCGCCTTTTCGTCCGCTGTAAGGTAAAAATTTCGTCTGTCCGTCCGGCGCGTGAATCATTCGCCCGTGCATCGGCACGGCTTCGGCGAGCATATATTCGGCAAGCCCGACTTCTTCTAACGCCGCGATTCCGCGATTTGACAGCGCGAGATTTATTGAACGTCCCGCCGCCGTTTCCGCCTCTCGCATATCGCCGCGCGATTCATAAACGTCCGCCGCAACGCCTTTTTTCGCCAGATAAATTGCCAGCAGCGAGCCCGCTAAACCCGCGCCGATGATGATAACTTTTTGTTTAGACATTTTTACTTTATTTCGCAAAACTCCAGATTGCCCGTTCCAATTCTTCAAGCGTAAAATTTACGGCTTCGGATTTCAAACGCAGAGCATACCGCCGCAAGTCGCTCGTCTCGTATAACATCGTCAGCATCATTAATCGCCGGCGAAAAGATTCGTCGAGTTCATTTTCGGCATAGCCGTAAGATTTGAAAAACTCTTTCTGAATTTCGGCTTGCCCTTGAATCATCAAAATTCCGACGGCGAGAAAATCGTATGCGTGAAAGCCGCGCCGCGAATCGGCGAAATCGAATAAACCCGAAATTCGCCGTTCGCCGCCGAAGTTTTGAACGCGTAAATTGCCGAAATGCACGTCGCCGTGCAGGAAAACCGTCGGCGAATCTTTCGGTACGAGTCTCAGATTAGTTTCGATAAACGCGGGGAAACTTTCGATAATCAGCGAATTTACGCCGTGCGCGATTTGTCTTTGAACGAATGTGTTTGCCCGCTCTTCGACGAATTACGACCAATCGCAATCGAACGCATCGGCGTTGAGCAGATGAATTTGTTTTAACCCGACCGCGAGTTTCGAGACGAAAGCCGCCTGTTCGCTTTTCCGCAAAGTCAGCCACGCGCCGCGCGTCAACGCCGCGCCCGCAAGCTGCGTCATCAAAATATAATCGAAATTTTCAATCGCGCCGATTTGAATGATTTCGGGAATCTTGAAAATCGTTTTTCCGGCGACGAATTCGAGAGCTTTTTTTTCTCGCTCGAAACATCGGCGAAAAGGTCTGTAAATTTTGATGACCGCCGAATCATCAATCAGAAAAACGACGTGTTCGCCGTTTTCCGCGCGTTTCAGTTCGGTAAAAGAAATTTGGTGTCGTCGACAGATTTGCCACGCCGCGTCCGACCAAATTCGACTTTGGAAATGTTCGTCGAACTGTTCCTTGTTTTTAAAGTCTGGAAATTTCATCGCTCCTTTTCGCGCCGCCGATTCTATATTAGCGCGGCACGTCGAGCGCGGGATTGCGGTTGAAAAACGCTCCCGGAAGCAATTTGAAACCAACGTGCGTCGTCGGCATCACCGACCATTCTTCGGGACGCGGAATGTGCGTCACGCCGAGCGTATACCAAACGACGACATCCTGATTTTCGAGAGATTCGTTATTGGCGATATATTTTGGCAAACCATCGCCGCCCGCGCTCTGGTTCGGATAAACTCCGGTGGCGTAAAGCTCTCCGGCGTTGTAGCGCGTTGCCCAAAAATGGTTGTTGATAAATTGCGCGCGTCGTCTGACGAGTGATTCGGGAGCGATAAAGGGCAGCGAATTCGCGCCCGGCGCGATGATGTAACTCGTGTTTTGTCCGAGAGAATTCTTCGCTGTCGGATTCGTCACCGTCCATACCCGCGCCGCCTGCATATCCATGACGCGCTGCGCTTCGCGTTCGGTTTTGAACAGCGTTTCGCGCATTATAAAACCGTTCTGATACGGATTGTTCGTGCTATTGGGCATCGCGCTCGAATTCACTTCCGTGACGGAATTATTCGTCCCGTCAACGTCGAAATCAAGCCTGAAACTAAAGAAATGCTGATGATGCGGCGCGACGATGTTTTCCGCGACTAAATGCCCGCTCGCGTCCATTTTCATCGTCGAATGATTTTCATCGCTGCGTTTTTCCTTAACGCCTTTGGCGAGCATAATTCCAGTTAAAGCCAAATCAACTTCCATCGAGCCGTCTTGTTTGAAAATATAATTTATCGAGTAATCGTAATTTCCGATGGTGGCGACCGCCGATAAAACCAGTTCTCTGGCGCGGCGCGTTTCGTTTTTCTCGGTGGTGAAATCGTAATGTTTCCACAAGATTCCGCCGTCGCGCTCGTAAATCGCCAGCACGCCTTCACGCTCTAAAATCGCGCCTTGGTCGTCGGCGAAAACCGCGTCGAGCAACTGGGCGTTTTCCGGCGCGTCGAGATTTGCCTCAAGCGGATAAGAATTGCGCCCGATGTTGTATTCGCCGACATCGAACGCCGCCCGCCAACGCCAGTTCGCATCGGGGTCGCCGTATGGAACGACCATTTCCGAAAGCGCGGCGCGATACAGAATGGGACGGATTTTTCCGTCGTCATCGTAAGCGACCGTGTGCAGTACGATGCCTTCGCGCGGGTGCATCGTGTAGCGAAAACGCCATTTTTGCCAGGTGATTTCGTTGCCGTTTAATTTATAACTCGCGCCTGCGGGTTGATTTATCGCCAGCGGTTTCGGCTTTTCGCGCAGTTTCCCGATTGCCGTTTCGCTAAAATCCTGACCTTTTTCGGCAATCGGCACCACGCCCGTATCGGTCAAATCCACGACCGCGCCGCGCGTCACGTCAACGATAGCGACCACGCCTTCAATCGGGCGACCGTAATAATTTTCGCCGTCGCCTTTGAAATACGAAAGTCCGCGCATCAATCTGCCCGTAAATTTCGGGTCAACCTGCCCGATTGCCCAGCCGTCAACTTCGACTTTATTAAAATCGGAGATGCCGCGTTTTCGCATCGCTTCTCTCCAACGCGCGTCTTTTTTGACGATTCGCCTTAAATCTTCGTATTCAACGTCGAAAATTAACGGCTGCACACCAATCAATTCCTTCCACGAAACGATTTTTTTACCGCGCAAATCAACCGTCGCCTCAAAAGTTTTGTTGCGCGGTCGGTCCATCACGATGGCGAACGCCTCGCGCCTGAAAGCGGTTCCGACTTTGAAATTCCAAACTTCCGCTTTCGGCGGCTCGTTCAACTGGACGGTCGAAAACAAAACTTCTTTCGGAAAGTTCGACATCGCTTTCAAAATTTTCACCGCGCTTTCGATTTCGTCCGCGCTCAAAGGGTCGAGCGGATGCGTCGCCGCCATCGCCGAAACGAGCGGCGCAAACAAACAGATTGACAAAAAAATGCCGCTCAAACGGGCAGTTTTCGGCAGGAAATTTTTCATTTTTAGTGTTCCTCTTTTTTGTGGATTTGGTTCTGCGCTGACTATTAGACAATTCGGTGTTTTTTCGCAAGTAAAAAATCCGACTTCATTCGATTGAAATTTTTTGTCGGATAATGCGACCAAAACGGAAAATTCGGAAGAAGCTAATCGTTCAGACAATTCTTTAGAATTTCCGCGAACCAGTAAACGTCCGCGAACGAATTATAAAGCGGCGTGGGCGCGACGCGAATCACGTCCGGCTCGCGCCAATCGGCAATCACGCCTTTTGCTGAAATAGCTTTGAACAAATTTTTGTCGGCATTTTTAACTCGAATTGAAAGCTGACAGCCGCGCTCGTTCGGATTGTTCGGCGTGATAACGGAGATTCTTTCGTCTCGAATTTCGCCGAGCAAAAATTCTAAATGTCCGGTCAGTTTTTTTGATTTCTCCGCGAGCGGTTTCATTCCCGCTTCTTCAAAAATATCCAGCGATGATTTCAAGGCAGCAAGCTGAAAAATTGGCGGATTCGAGATCTGCCAGCCTTCCGCGCCTTTTATCGGCACGAATTCGTCGCCCATCAAAAAGCGCGTTTCCTTATCGTGTCCCCACCAACCGGCAAAACGCGGCAAATCGAAACTTTCGCTGTGGCGTTCGTGAACGAAAACTCCGGCGATGCCGCCCGGACCCGCGTTAAGATATTTGTACGAACACCACGCGGCAAAATCGGCGTTCCAATCGTGCAGATTTAATTCAATGTTTCCCGCCGCGTGCGCCAAATCGAATCCGACGACCGCGCCTGCTTTGTGTCCGGCATCTGTAATGCGCTTGATATCGAACGCCTGTCCGGTGTAATAATTCACGCCGCCGAGCAGAACGAGCGCAATCGAATCGCCGTTCTCATAAATCGTTTGTTCGATGTCTTCGGTTCTTAAAGTAGTTTCGTTTTCGCGCTGCTTTATTTCAATCAACGACTCTTCAATAGCAAAACCGTGAAACTTGATTTGCGACGCGACGGCGTATTGGTCGGACGGAAACGCGCCCGCTTCGATGACGATTTTATGCCGCTCTTTCGTCGGGCGGTAAAACGAAACCATCAGCAGATGCAGATTAACCGTCAGCGAATTCATCACGACCGTTTCAACCGGTTTCGCGCCGACGACCTGTGCCATCTGTTCAGTCAAAAATTCGTGATACGGCATCCAAGGCGTTTTCGCGTTAAAGTGTCCTTCCACGCCGAGCGTTTCCCAGTCTTTTAATTCCTGTTCGATGGATGCGCGAACGGTTTTCGGCTGGAGTCCGAGCGAATTTCCCGTCAAATAAATCACGTCTTCGCCGCCGTCTTGTTTCGGAATGTAAAACTTTTCGCGGAAGCGTTCAAGCGAATCCGCTTCGTCCATTTTTCGGGCGAATAATTCGGTTGCTTCAAGTTTTAACGATTGATTATTTATTGGCATAGCGATTAGTCGAATTATAATTGACTGCCGGCACTTCAAGCCAACGGTCTTGACTAATTGATTAAACGGCGTTTGGATACTAACAATCAGATGCGCAGTTCGCTCTGAATTTAATTGAAAACTGCTCTTAAAACGAATAGCGCAGAACAAACTGCATACTTCGCGGAGAACCTTGAATAGCGGTAAAATTCGAGAAGTTTGCCAGAGCTTGAGCGGCGTTGTTTGGGTCGAGTCCGACGGCATAATCCTCCGGTTTGATGCCGCCCATTTTTTGCGTGTTGGCGACGTTGAAAACTTCCCATCGGAATTGAAATTGATGATTTTCCCAAGGCAGTTTGAAAAATTTGCCCAAACCTAAATCAAGCACCGAATAACCCGGTAGACGGAAAACATTGCGCTCGCCGGTTTCGCCCGGATAAGCGTTGCGAAAACTGCGATAGGCTTGCGAAGCGTCGCAGCCGAAAAGACTGCCGCCGCGTGTCGGGCAGGTTTGAAGGTCTGCGGTTCGCGTGGTGTAACTTTTGACATTGAAATTTGTCGCGTTACCGCTATCGGTCGGAGCGGAAATCGGCAGACCGGAATTGTAACGGAAAATTCCCGTGAGCTGCCAGCCGCCGAGAAAAAGATCGGCGAATTTATTAACGCCGCCGAAAATCTTTTCGCCGCGTCCGATTGGTAATTTGAAAATGGCGTTGGCGTTGACGATGTGGCGCATATCGAAATCCGACGCGGCATACATATCCGCCTGTCGAAACGGATTGACGATGAATCCGGCAGGGAGAAAAACATTTGTGCCTTGCAGATTTGAACCGTCATCCTCAGAGCGCGAGAAAGTGTAGTTAAAATCCATTGTCAGGCGTGTTCCCAATCTTTGGCGGACGGTAAGAGTTAAGCCTTGATAATCGGATTTTCCAATCGAACTCCGGGCGGCATAAGAGCCGAACTGCGGTTGAAAGAAAATATGTTCGCCCGGAAAACGGCTCGACAGCAGCGATAATCTGCGTTGCACGGTTGTCCAATCCGCTCCTGCTTCGCAGCCGCCCGCGCCTCGGAAAACCAATGAATAGATGGCTTGCGTTTGATTGTAACCGACAGGGCAACTTAGATTCAGAGATGAATTTAACTGCGTAATTAAATTTGCCGGAAACAGATTAGCGAAATATGGAATTTGCTGAATCTGCGAAACGGGCGTTCCTTGTTGACGCAAAATTTCCAACTCGGTCGCCGCCGTGTTCCAATCCATTCCCGATTCGGTGTCAACAAAATTGGCAATCGCCGCTGCGTCACGCGATTGCAGCAGATTTCGCGCACGGCGACCGAGATACGAAACCGACACGATTAAACCGCGCGGCAAAGTGCGCTCGTAGGTCAAATTCCAACTATAGTTAATCGGCGAAACTAGATTTTCATCAAATCCGATTTCGATTGCCGTCGGAGAAATTCGATTCGGCGGTTGAAGCGGAAAAGTCAGATTGCCGACGGGAAGCTCGGGATTCGGCAAATTTCGGATAATTTGATTAAAGCCGGTAAAAGGCTCTCCGATATTCGTCGTCAGATTGAAGTTGCGAACTTGCGAACTCGACGCGAATCCCAAATTGTTTTGTTGTTCGTATGCAGCCGCCAATGCCGCCACTAAATAATCATTCGTCACGACAAAACCGCCGCGAAAAACCGATTCGTCGTTTCTGCCGAACAGCCAACCCAAACGGTCTTTTCCAAATTTTCCAAATTTTCCAAAATTCGGCGACCAAGCCACGGCGAAACGCGGCTGAAAATCATTTTTATCCCACTTGTAAAGCGGAGATTTGCCGTTCGCCGTGCCGGAGTAATCTAAAACAATCGGCTGATTGTAAGGCGCGCCGTTTGCCGCGCCCGCCGCTCGGCGTTCAAAATACTCGCTCAAAGCGATATTCGGTTTGACTTCGTATCCGCCTGTTTCATAAATTGGACGGCTCAAATCGTAGCGTAATCCGGCGGTAATCGTCAGATTTCGGGCAAGTTTCCAAACGTCCTGAATGTAAAAATCGTATTCTTCGCCTCTGAACTCACGTTGCTGGGGAATTCCCGACGGCTGCAACACACCATCGCGCCGGAAAATGGATGTTGTAGTGTAACTCGTATAACGTCCGATGACCGCCGCGACCGCGTTTTGAACGCTTCGGGCGTTGGCAACCTGATAATCGGAATTGTTAAGCGCGGTGATAATCGTGCCGTTCGGATAAGCGGCGGAATCAACCGCCGCCATGTCGAATGAACGGAAAGAAGTCTGCAAACGGCTGCGATAGAATCGGACGTTCGCGCCGAATTGAATAGTGTGTTTTCGCCAAATCAAGGAAACGTCATTGGTGAGATTGTTTACCGAATCAACAGGCGAAACGGTTCTTCGGAACAAACGCGGAGAAAAAACATTGGTGAAAGAAATCTGGTTGTCGGTCGAGTCGCCAAAAGTGGTAAAAGCGTTGCGCGTCAAACCGAATCGAAAATTGTTGAAAACGTTTTTGGAAATCGCCCAACTGTGACCGACGACGAATCCGACCGGATGCCGCCATGACGACGGCGCGGGCGTGTCGGGAAACTGCGGCGCGGACGTTTCCGCGTCGTTAATATAGTTGAAGCGAAAAAATGTCTGTTGTTTAGCCGATAAATTAAAATCCAATTTTAGAACGTGCGAATTGTTTTTAATTTTATTGTCGGCGTTAAAGCGAAAACCGGCGGTGTTCAGTTGAGCGTCGGCGGTGCTGTCGCCGGTGTCGAAACTGTTTGCCGGGTAACGAACGACGGCATCGGCGAAAGCCGCCAGCGCGAACGGATTACAGCCGGTTGTGTTCGGAAAAATCGTCGTAATTTGCAAGCAGTTGAGCGAAACAATCTGTCCGTTAGTTCTGCGAAAACGAACGATGCCTTGTCCTAAAGTCGGCAGCGGCACAACGCGCAGAACGGTTGCGCCGCGCGTCGAGCGTTCGCCTTCGTAGCTGTAAAAAAAGAAGGCGCGATTTTTCCTAAGCGCGCCGCCGATTGCTCCGCCGAAAATATTTCTATCTAATTTCGGACGCGCCACGCCGTTGCGATTATTGAAAAAATCGTTCGCCGTCCAAGCGGTTCGGCGTCCGGTTAAAAAAATCGCGCCGCGCAAATTGTTTGTTCCGCCTTTGGTGACGAGTGAAATTTGCGCTCCCGAAGAACGTCCTTGCGAGGCATTAGCGCCCGTCGTCGTCACGCGAAATTCTTCAATCGCTTCGGCGTTTAAGCGCAAAGGCGGATTGAAAATGCCGTTTCTGATCGGTTCATTAATATCAACTCCGTCAAGCGTGATATTCGCCTGGTCGCTTCTGCCGCCGACGACATAACCGAAGCGCGTGACGCCGGGCTGAAGCGTCAAAAGATTGATGACATCGCGCGCTTCGGTCGGAAGCTGCGTCACCTGCATTGAATTAAACGGACTTCCAATCGTCGCGTCTTGCGTGTTGAGCAGCGCCTCGCTGGTGTCGCTCAGCACATTGACCGTTTCGCTAATGTTTCCGATTTCCAAAACGACGGAAATGTCCGTTGGCGAGTCAACCGACGCGCGAATTTCGCTGCTCGCAAATTTTTTGAAGCCGTTCATTTCGACTTCCAGACGGTGAATTCCCGGCTGAATGACCGGAAAAATAAAAGTCCCATTATCATTGGTCGTCGCTGTGCGGATAAATCCCTTTTCGACGTTGGTCAAAGTAACCGCCGCGCCAGAGACGACTTTTCCCTGTTGTTCAAAAACAGTTCCGCCGACAGACGTTGTTCCCGATTGCGCGTTGAGATTTTCAGCGAAAAAAGTGGAAATCAAGACTGTGATTAGTACCAGAGAAAATTTTTTTTTAATGCAATGGAAACTCATCTGAAAATCTGCTTTTGTCGCCAAAGGCGACTGACAATATAAGCGTAGGGTGAAGCTAATGTAATGAGCCGCAGCCCTACGAACCTGACAAATATACAATCCGACGCTGAAAGCATCGAACAATTATGTCGTTAATTGTTGCTCACCTTCGGCGAGCGATTGGCGTATGGAAACAGACGTAGGGTTACATTCGCTTCGCTCATTTCACCCTACGCTATATTATTCGTCGCCTTTGGCGACAATACGGAAACCAATTTGAAATTCGTGCGGGCTTCGGCATTCAGAACCACAACTTTTTTTTCTGATCGCAATCATTTCAATTCAACACGCTTGACCATTTCATCAAATCGCGGGTCTGAACGCAGTGAATCGAGTTGCGGGTCAATGAGAAGCTGAATCATCAACAATTCGCGTTTTTGGTAAGACTTTTCCAAATAGGCAAACGCCTGTTCCGTGTCGCCGAGTTTGGCGGAAAGACGCACTACCGCCGCAGATTTGACTTCGCCTTTCTTTTCCTTTTCCTTAGACATTTCCAGTTGTCGCTGCAAAACGCCTTGCCAGCCGGATTCGTCATAAACGGTTTTCCACGCATTTAGCTCTTCGGCGCTTTTTCCGCTCTGTGTTTCGCCTCGCAAAAACCATTCAAACGCTTGGGCATAATCGCCTTTCTGCTCAAAGGAACGGGACAGCTTAATATAAGTTGTAAAAAAATTGGCATCCGTTTCGACGACGCGCTTTAATTGAACGATTGCTTCATCATAACGGCGGGCGAGATATAAAATGTTTCCCAAACTACGTTGATTCCAACTCGAATTCGGGTCAAGGTCAATTGCCAATTTCATTTCCGCGACGGCTTCGTCAAAACGTCCCATATCAAGCAAATGAAATCCGTACGTGCGATGGGCAAACGAAGAGTTCGGTTCTAATTCGATGGCGCGTCGGTGTGATTTTTCGGCTTCCAAATGCTTCCATTCGTAGGTATGTTGAATTTGACCTAAATTTGAATGCGCTTCCGCCAAATTTTCGTCCAACGCTAACGCCCGCTGAACCGCGTTCATTGCTTTCGGAAATTCTTCGTTCTCATTGCCGCCGTACCAGGAAATTGTCCAATGCGCGTAAGCCAATCCCGCATATCCCAAAGCGTAATTCGGGTCGAGTTTGACGGCTTGCTCAAAAAGTTCAGCCGCTTTGCGGGCATCTCTGCCGTTGTGTTTGTCGGTCAGATTCATTCCTTCTAGATAAAGCCGATACGCTTCTTCGTTAGGCGCGTAACGCTTTGTCGAAAGATTATTCGATTCCCGATTTAACTTTTTCAAAAGTTTTTGACCGATATTTGCCGCGACCGCATCCTGCACGGCAAACCTGTTTGAATTGTTCTGTTCTTCTTTGAAAACTTCTTCAACCAGACCGCTCTGCACATTTATCAACTGCGATGTAATGCGGACTCTGCCGTCGGCGATTTGATAATTTGACGCGAGAACATAATCAACTTTCTGTTCGCGCTCGGCGGCGATTGCGTCTTGTTCAACGTCGGCGTATTGGCGCGTCGCGCTCAATTGTCGAACAATTAAGCCTTTCACCGGACTGAGTTTGAGAATTAAAGAATCCGCCACGCCCAATTCATAAATCGAATCGCGGTTCTCCGCCGTTAATGATTTTAACGGCAAAACGGCGATTGATTTAGGCTCGTTCGGATTGAGGGGAGATTCGGATTGACGATTGAAAGATACCAAGAAAATCAGAAAAACCGCGCTCAAACAACCGACGGCAATAAGCGTAAATCGCGTCGTGTGTTTTTGCTCTTTTACAAGCGGAGCGACGGTTTCAACTTTTGCCGACGGCAGAAGTTGAAATTCGGCGGCGGATAATTTTTCTGTAACAATTGTTTCGGGTAATTTTTCGGCGGCGGAATGATGATTGCCGTTTTCGTGATTGCGCTCGATTGGTTCGCGGACTTCATCAACTTCGGCGACAAACCGATAACCTTTTTTCGCCACCGTTTCGATAAATTTATTGCCGTTTTCGTCTTCGCCCAAAACCTTGCGGAGCGTGTGAACGATGCGCGGCACGTTCGCTTCTTCGACAAACGAATCAGCCCACACCGATTTCAGCAATTCATCTTTTTCAACCAGATGCCCGCCGCGCTCGACCAGCGCGGCAAGCACATCGAAAGCCTTCGGCGTGAGCGCGACGGAATCGCCGTTGCGAAGCAGTTGACGCTCTTCGACATCAAGCCGGAACGACTTAAATTGGTAAAAATGTTTCTCTTCGACGTTCATTTCGCACTCGGAGAAATTTAGGAGAAAACTAGGAGAATTTTCCAAAGACATCTTCGACCTCCAATCTTTACTGTGTATTCGCACAGAGCAAAACGTCGGTTGTTAGAAGGCTTCGGGTGAATATGCAAAAGATCGCCTGCATTATAACAGCCGACGCAAATTTAATAAAGGAAAATCTACACGGTTCTTTTTATAACGAAATGCTCACAATGAAGCGTTAAAAACTCGCCGCATTGTCCAGAAATCGGAAGGAGAAAATTATGAATCAGATAGAACTTACATTACTACGAATATTAGTCGCCGCCTCTTTAGTATGCGGTGCGATGACGGCGAACGCGCAGGACTTTACAGAACAGAACGCCGCGCCGTCTGAAGCGCAGACAAAGTTCACATTCGTTCCCGGACAGATTGTTAATGTCTCCAACATCGAAGAACTTTATGCGGCGGTCAACAATCCAGCCAACGCGGGCAATCAAATCGTGCTTGCGCCAGGCGTTTATCTTCTTTCCGTCAACGGCGCGGGCGGAGTTGCCAGACCGAACGGCGGACGGCTTGAGCTTCAGGAAAATATGTCGCTCAAAGGCGTTGTCGGTGATAGAAGCGCGGTTGTTATTGATGCCGCGAATCTGCCGTTGAGTTCATTCAACAGCGCGCCGCCTATTCCACTGACAGCGGCAATCAGAATGGGCAGGGGAACAAATTCAATAGAATGGTTGACGGTCAGAAATGCCGTCAACGGAATTGCGAATATCACTACTGATATAAATTCGACTCCGACGACTTATATCCGCGTCGCGCACGTCGCCTCAACCAACAGCCAACGCGGAGTTGATGTCCGAAATTTCTTAGCTTCGGCGGCGAATCGCGTCATCGAGGCAGAAATCGTTGATAACGATTTGTATAACAATCGGATCGGCGTGGTGGGCGCAGGTCTGCGGCTCGTTAATAACCGGGTCGCAACCGGCAGTATCATCTTCGCCACTCTGAGCGGCAACCGCAGCTATTACAACTTCGTAGGACTTTTAGTTGAAAACAATAGTGCGAGTAACGCAAGCATATCGGTTGTTTCATCCGGCAACCGATTTTACGAAAACGGTTTGGGCGCACTGGTCGGCGCCGGTCTCAGCAGCCAGTTAATGACTGTCGCAAATGGAAACACGACCAATTTCACGGCATACGGCGACAGCTTTGAAAACAACAACGGCTTTAACAATTTCGATTTCGGCGGCTTGGTCATCGTCGCCGGTGAAAACACTTCAATCCCGAACGGCGTGAACAACAACACTGTCAATGTCGAACTCCGAAACTGCCGTTTCAGCAACAATCAAGTACACGACATCGCCGCCTTCGGAGCGCGTTCAATGCCTCTTTCCGCCGGACTGCCGGGAACAAACAATCGCGCAAGATTAAGATTATTCGGCACCCTTGTTCCGGTTTTAGAAACCGCCGACAGCATCCCTGAAACTCCCGGCGGTATGAATTCCGCCACCATTATCCGAAGTCCGGTTACCGCAAATTTTGATTATGACGGCGACAGTCGCGCCGACTTATCGGTCTTCCGACCGTCCGACCGCACTTGGTATATTCAGCCGAATAATTCAGGCAGTTTCTACGGCGTGCAGTTTGGTTTGCCAACCGACAAACTCGCGCCTGCCGATTATGACGGCGACGGTAAAACCGATGTCGCCGTTTATCGTTCGGGAACGTGGTATCTGCAAAGAAGCCAATTAGGTTTTTTAGGATTCGCTTTCGGCTTGCCCGAAGACGTTCCGCAGCCCGCAGATTTCGACGGCGACGGACGCGCCGAAATTGCCGTCTGGCGACCGTCAAACGGAACCTGGTATGTCTTTAATTTAGCGACCAATCGGTTTTCTGCTTTCCAATTAGGAACAAGCGCGGACAAACCCGTGGTCGGAGATTATGACGGCGATGGACGCGCCGATTATGCCGTGTTCCAACCATCGAACGGGACTTGGAATATCCAGCAAAGCACCGCCGGATTTACGCAAACCCAGTTTGGCGAAGCGCAAGATAAACCTGTTCCGGCAGATTACGACGGCGACGGCAAAACCGATGTCGCTTTCTTCAGACCGTCAGAAAGTAATTGGTATATCCGTCGCAGCATGTCAAACAGTTTGCAAATCGTTAATTGGGGCGCGGCGAGCGACGCGCTTGTGCCGGCTGACTATGACGGCGACGGCAAAGCTGATGTGGCAGTTTACCGTAACGGAATTTGGTATATCCGGCAGACAAGCAGCGGAATTAACTACGCTTACTTCGGTTTGAGCGGCGACGCGCCGACGAATCAAGTTCAATAGATTGAGAAATCAATTTCACGAAAAAACAGCGTTTTGTCTCAAACGCAAAGGAGAAAACTTATGAAAAGCAAAAAATTATCACTATTTATCACCGCCGCGTTTTTATTGTGCGCCGCGCTGACGGCAAACGCACAAAATCTTAATGAGCAAAATGTCACGCCGAACGAAGACGTAATTTTGCAATGGAATCGCGTTTTAGGACAGACGATTCCAATTTCAAACTCGCAGCCGCCGACTATTATGCCTTTGCGAAGTTTTGCGATGATGCATCTGGCGATGTTCGATGCGGTTAACTCGATTGACGGCAGCTACACGCCGTATTTGACCGACGTGCCGGGAACAAGACACGCTTCGATTGAAGCCGCCGCCGCGCAAGCCGCGCACGATGTTTTATCAGCTTTATATCCAGACCAACGAGCAGTGTTCGACGCGGAATTAGCCGATTCACTTGCCGGCATTCCGGCTAATCGGGCGCGGCAGGGCATCCGAGTTGGAAGGCTCGTCGCCGCGCAAATGCTGGCGAATCGCGCCAATGACGGTTGGAGCGCACCGTGGACGCCTTATCTTTTGCCGCCGACTCCGGGCAATTGGCAGGAGTTATTTCAAGGTCCGTATCCAGGCTTTGCTGTGTTCACTAATTTTCCGGGCGTAACGCCGTTTGCTCTGAGGCAAAACACGCAATTTCTGCCCGCGGCGCCGCCCGCCTTGTCGAGCGCGGAATATGCGGCATCGTTGAATGAAGTTAAGGAACTCGGCGCGGCAAACAGTCAGTTGCGCACCGCCGACCAAACCCTGACCGCGTTTTTATGGGCAAACCCGCCGGTCAGCGACGCTTTGATGTTTAATGTCGTTCGCACGACGGCTATCGCCCGCAACAGTTCGACGGTCGAAAATGCCCGTCTTTTCGCGCTGGTTTTCATGGCGTTTCACGACGCGCTCCAAACGACTTTTACAAGCCAATACACCTACGGTTTGTGGCGACCGGTGACGGCGATTCGACGCGCCGGTGAAGACGACAACCCGGACACCGCGCCCGATGCGAATTGGGAATCGCTGCTGGGAACACCGGGAACGCCGCCGCACCCGTCATATGCCTCGAACGCTTCGTCCGCCAGTTCATCTTTGGCGACGATACTCGCGCTCTTTTACGAACGCGACGATGTTCATTTCCAGATAAATTTCGGCGGAACTCCGAATGTGACTCGGAATTACCGGAATTTTACGGCATTGACCAACGAAATCGCCCGCAGCCGCGTCTATGGCGGAGTGCATTTCCCGTTTGACATCGCCGCCGGACAATCCGTTGGACGCAGTGTGGGGAATTATGTGTTTCTCAATTACCTGACTCCGCGCCGCTGTAATTTGAATTAACAAAAATGAAATTCCAATTAACGGATAGAGGCGAAATACAATGGGTTTATCAATCGTAGCCGCGTCGAATAAATAGAAGTGCGATAAATCCTATGATTGCGAAAGGTTAGAATTTCGGTTGAAAGTTTGCCGTAATTCTAACCTTTTTATTTGAGGAGCGACTCGAAAAGGCTTTGATAATTCAATGGGTTAAACGGAAATTTTATGAAACCCGAGTGTGATTTCACCTGAAAAGTCGCTCTTCCAAGTTTAACCACTGCAACGCCGCGCCGTGTAGTAATTTAGATTTGGTCGCTTCATCGAACGGCATTGACTCAATTAAACTTCCCGCGATTTTTTCGCCGAGCGGAAACGGGTAATCGGTTCCCAAAGCGACTTTATCCGCGCCCGCTAATTCAATCAAAAACCTGAGCATCGCCGGTTCGTGAACGAGCGAATCAAACCAAATTTTACCAAGATATTCACGCGGATTGACGGCATTATCAACCGCGCATAAATCGGGACGGGCGAGAAAACCGTGTTCGATTCTGCCGACCGTCGCCGGAAACGAGCCGCCGCCGTGCGCGAAACAAATTCGCAAGCCTTTACATCGTTCCAGCACGCCGGAAAAAATTAAAGAACAAATCGCCCGCGAAGTTTCCGCCGGCATTCCGACGAGCCACGGCAGCCAGTATTTTTGCATCTCGCTCTCGCCCATCATTTCCCACGGGTGAACGAAAACCGCCATTTCCGTTTCTTCACACGCTTTGAAAAAGTCGAAAAACTGCGGCTCGCCTAAATTCAATTGATTGACGTTCGTGCCGATTTGTACGCCGACCAGACCAATCTGTTTGCATCGTTCCAATTCCTGAATAGCAAGCGTCGCATCCTGCATCGGCACAGTTCCCAAACCGATGAATCGTTTCGGAAATTCGCCGACGATTTCAGCGATGCCGTCGTTCAAAAATTTAGAGACTTCCGCCCCGTCGTGTGGTTTCGTCCAGTAGCTAAACATCACGGGAACGGTTGACAAAACTTGAACATTTACGCCAAACGAATCGCATTCTTCCATTCTTCGTTCCGCGTTCCAAACATTGTCTTCAACTTCGCGGAAAAATTTCCCGTCGTCTTTAACCATTCGGGCGCAGCACGGTTTGTGATGGTCGAGAGTGACAAATCCGCCGTAGCCGAATTTGTCTTTCCAACGCGGAATTTCCTTCGGCAAAATGTGCGTGTGAACGTCAATTTTCAGCATTCGGATTATTTTAACCGAAACGAATAATTTTCATAACTTCCGGGCGAAACATTTTCGCCCGGCATAATTTAAGGAACTACGTGCCGACCAATCTCGTTCAAGTTTCAGATTTACACTTTTCAAAATTTCAACGAGGATTTTATAAAATTATGTTCTTTCTATTTTCGTTTTTTCTCGCTTTTCTTCTGCTGTCTGGCGAAACCGGTCAGCCAGCCGTGACCGTCGTCGCCAAACCGGGCGGCATTTACATCGAGCGCAGCGACACGGGACAACATCTGAACTTTGATTTTATTTTGAAAAATCAATCAAACGAAAAACTGATTATTAACAAAGTCGAGCTTTCCGTTTATGACGAAGCGGGCAAACTGGCGCGGCGCGAATTTTATGACGAATACGGGCGCAGCTCTCTGGAAATTGCCGCCGGTTCAAGCGTCGAAAAGCAAAGCTCGGCAATGTTCTACAATCCTTTTCACACTTTTGCCGCCGATATGCCGCTCAAAAAACTGCATTACGAATTTTCATTCAGCAGCGAAGACCGCAAGCGATATTTTAAAACCGAGATTGATGTCGCGCCGGTTTTTTACGAAACGAAAACCAACTTGATTTTGCCCGTGCGCGGCAGAGTTTTGGTTTGGGACGGACACGATTACAACTCGCATCACCGCCGCTTCGATTACACGCAGGAATTTTTCGTTAATGCGGGACAGAAAACAAACTTTCAGCGTTACGGTTACGATTTCATCATCGTTGACGAGCAAGGGTTAAATTACAAAGGCGCGCGGCGCGTCAATGACGATTGGTATCAGGCGCGACCGGACAAGATGGAAGATTATTACAGTTTCGGCGCACCGATTTACGCAGCGGGCGCGGGAAAAGTTGTTTTTATGCAGGATGCAAAACCCGACGACCGCAAATTCGATCCGGCTGATCTAGCGACGGACGAACGCGCCTACGCCGGAAACTATATGGTCATTGACCATCTCAACGGTGAATTCAGTTGGTTCGGTCATATCAAACAGGGAAGCTCGAAAGTTAAAGTCGGGCAGATGGTAAAACAAGGCGACGTTATCGCGGCAATCGGCGCGGCTGGCTCATCTTTGTTTCCGCATCTGCACTACGAACTCCGCAACGGCGGCGGCGCGAAAGAAGTCGAAGGCTTGCCGTCATATTTTACAAATTTCCAACGTCTGCTCGGCTTGCGCTCCGTCAACGTCAAGCGAGGTCAGGTTGACACGGGCGACATTGTGGATTGGCAAAATTCGGGCAAGAAATAGATCGCCTTTGCGCGTAGGAAATAATCTTTGCAACGCATTTTTATCGAAGTGTTTTTGGCAGTGAAATAAAAGTAATATTTTTATTTTATTGCCGTATTTTTTATTGTAGTATCCGATTTTGCGTTCATTTGTTCATTCTTTTTCGCCTTTTCGTCCGAAACTTTTTTCGCCTTCATCAGCGACAGCGAAAGTTCGCGCAGTTGGTCAACCTGCCGCAAACGTCTGGTGATTGCTTCGCTCGACATATCAACTTTCTTCATTTTCAATCCGGTCAATGTCAATTAAATCTTTTGCCCTGCCCGCGAGCGTTTTCATTTTTATCAAACCTTCGCGCGAGACAATCCACAAATTTTTGTTCTGCCAAATCAGATTTTCTTTTGTTTCCCAAACATCTTCGACGTGTTGAGTAACGATCAGAAAATCGAGCGGCAAAACTTCGCCGTCATCGTCAATTTTAGAAACGCGGCGAATCTCGACGGCTCTTTCCTTAAACGACATATCAAGACCGCGAATATCGTATCCATATTCCGCCGCTGTCTCGTAGGGTTTTTCAAGTGATTCGGCTTGAATCAAAATTTCAATATCAAAAGTCGCACGCGGAAAACCGTGAATCGTCAAAGCTAAACCGCCGCACACCACGTGTTGATTTCGTTATCGTTCGATGCAGAAATCAGTTGTGATAATTCATCTAAAAGCGTATCCATTTCTACTGAAGATTAATCTTTTTTTTAAACATTTGAAGTCCGTAATTCAAAGTTTCGCGGATAGTTTTTAATTCTTCTATCGTCCAAGTCGGAGTGAAAGATTCTCCTTCCGGCGTAACGGCGGGAATATTACAACCCCAAAATATTCTATTGTAAATATCGTTTGTAACTTCTTTATTCTCATCAAAATCGCCGTTGCTTGAGATTGAAATATCTTCAAATAAATTCCAAGCGTCCAAAAATGAATTGTAATCCTCAATCTTTTCGCTGTTGTTTAACCAGGTTTTGATTATATCGAGATCGGTCAGGTTTGGATTATCAACATCTACTTTGATTTGAATTTTATCAGCATACATTTTTAAATCATTTTTATTACTAAAACTCGGCACAAATCCGTTTTCATTAACAACAAAACCATCTTTTTCATTTGAAAACCAAATCAAAAAGGAGTCCTCATTGTTGAGACGATACCAGTAACTGTAATATTCGCGGCTCATTTTGTTTAACTGGCAACCGACGGTGGTTGCATCACTACTCCGCAATTTTTACAGGTTCGCAGGTTTTCGTCACCGTAGAATTTTTTGAAAACGCCTTGAAACTGAGTCGTAATGTCTTCAAGCTGAAAGTATTCTTCATACAATTTCTCGTTACAGTTTTCGCAAAACCACAGCAAACCATCGCGCTCGCCGTCGTGTCTTTTGCGTTCAATCACCATTCCAATCGTGTTCGCGCCGCGAATCGGGTTGTGCGGAACGCGGGCGGGAAGCAGAAACATTTCGCCTTCCCGGATGGGAACATCAACGGCGCGTCCGTCTTCCTGAATCTTTACGACAATATCGCCTTCGAGTTGATAGAAAAATTCCTCGCCTTCGTCCCAGTGATAATCCTTGCGCGAATTCGGTCCGCCGACGACCATCACGATAAAGTCTTCCGCGTCGTAAGCGCATTGATTGCCGACCGGCGGTTTTAAGAGATGACGATGTTCGTCAATCCATTTTTTGAAATTAAAAGGTTTTTGTATTGGCATAATTTCCTCAAATAGTTTTGAAAAGTTTTACTGTTTCAACACAATTATAAATTCGGCTGGAAAGTTGCGCACTTATTCAGACGCGCTCAAAGCACTTATCGAGCAATATTGTAAATTTCCTTTCTTTTCTTTTGTAATTGAGTTTAAAGTAGTGGCGATTGCATTGCATCCAATCGCGTTATCGCCGATAGCATTTCCTCGTTCAAAGAGCTGAACCAACCCGTCGCTATCGGTATCATATCCGTAGCCCAAAACAATAGTCTTTTCATTAAATTCAAAGTAACGACTGACAAAATTAACCAATTTATTTTTATAACCGAGCCAGTTAACTATTTTCTTTTCATATTTGGTTTCCAAATTCATTGCCAACGGCTCTTTTACATCTTTCCAACGAAAAATATCTGTCGGTTTTCCGCTGATTTTTCCGGCAATTATGTTCCTAACTTGCGTGTCGTCAAATTCTCCTTGAGGAATTGCCACGAAAAAATATGTTATCGAGCCGTTATAAGTTTTCTTAAACAAAATTGTGTGTTCATCAACGACCTGATCTTTTACAAAACCGTCTGGACATTTAAAGTTTGTTGTTCCAATTTTGCAAGACGCAGCTTTTTTGGATTTATTAACAACCTTTTTTCTTTTTGTCTGTCCTTGAGCAGCAAAAGTAACCGAACCGGCAAATAACAATAATACAATTATAAATTTCAAGTTTGAGAAACTTCGATTTTTATTGATCGATGTTTTGTTTAGTTTCATTTCTTTAACTCCTGATCTTAACTCTAAAATTTTACATTTAGCGACATTTTATTATTTCAAAGTTTATTCATTCAGCCTTATCTTCAAAAATTGAAGTTGAGAAAATTTTTTTTATCGTTTGGAACATCAATGATTTGCATTGCTCAGAATTCCAGAATTTTATTCACCGTCCGCCAATTTCGCGCCGTCGCGGAAACTTTCAACTTTTTGCCGATGTAATCTTTGCCCATCAAACTGTCCAAAACGCTGACGCGCAAAAGGCAAAATATCTCGCGGTTTCTGACGACGAACATTTCATTTTCGTTATTGTTTGAAAGCAGAAGCTCGCGTTTTTCCGTCGGCAATTCTTCGTCCAAAAAGAAAACGTGCAAGTCCTTGTCGTTTTCAAATTGTCCGGCGAACGGATTGTTTTCGATGATGTCTTTGATTTCATCGAATGTTCGCGTCATCACTTTGATTTTCAAAGCAAACTCTTTTTCAATCGCCGTTTCGATTTTCGCGGCGAGCTTTTTATCATCGGTTTCCGAAGTTTCAAAAATTACGTTGCCGCTGTTGATATAAGTTTTGACGTTGGAAAAACCGGGCGCGTTTGAAAAAACTTCGCGCAGCGTTTCCATCTTGATTTTATTTTTCCCGCCAACGTTGATGCCGCGCAGAAACGCGATATATTTCATATTCAATCAATCGTCGCAATCACTTTCAGTTCAATCGCAATCGGCGTCGGAAGTTTACTGATTTCAATTGTCGTCCGGAACGGCAGATTTTCGCTGAAATACTCGGCGTAAATCCGGTTATACGTCTGAAAATCATCTTTCATATTCGTTAGAAAAACCGTTACGTCAACGATTCGTTCCCAACTCGAACCGGCATCTTCCAAAATAAATTTCACGTTTTGAAAAACCGAACGGCATTGCGCCTCGATGTCGTAGGAAACGATGTTTCCGTGTTCATCGAGTTCGACACCGGGAATTTTTTTCGCGCCTTTCTCACGCGGACCGACACCCGACAGAAACAATAGATTTCCGACGCGACGCGCGTGCGGATATAAACCGACAGGTTCGGGAGCTTTGGAAGAATTGATGGTATTTTCTTCGTTCATAATTTAGAAAGTTTTATATTTAACTGTCAGAAGGCAAAAAGCCTGCAACGCGCAAGACGTTTTCTATAAAAGCGGTTTTTCCTACCAGATAAGCGTCGCGGTTTTCAGAGTATTTTTCTGCTAACTCTTTTTTTAGTTTCTCGTATTCCTCAGCCGCAGCCGGATGTGCGCGCAGATAATCGCGGAACAATAAATGACTGTGCCAAACATCGCCGTCTCGCACGACCATATGCAAATGATGCGTTCGCGGGTTGCCTTTTACAAAATAAAATCGTCCCGCAATTCCGTATTCTCCGCGATATTCGTAACCGATGTCTTCGAGCGGTTTGACGCATCTTTCGCCGTCAGCCTTCTTTTCCAAGCCGACCGCAATGTCAATAATCGGTTTTGCTGAAATTCCGCAAATCGAAGTGCTTCCGATATGTTCGATTGCAACGACGTAATCGCCGACAGCTTTACGCAGTCGCGCATCCGCTTCGGCAAATAGTTGATGCCATTGTTCGGAGTGCGGTTCGAGTTTGACGATTCCTTTTGGTAATCCGAGCATTAAAATTTTAGTCAGTAGTTTATCTTGATGCAAACATTTTTCTCTTCGGTAAAAAATCGTAACGCTTCAAATCCGCCTTCGCGTCCGACACCGGATTGCTTCATTCCGCCGAACGGCGTTCGCAAATCTCTCAGAAGCCACGAATTTACCCAGACGATTCCGCTTTCCAACGCTTCGGCGACGCGGTGGGCGCGGGAAAGATTTTCCGTCCAGACGGTTGCCGACAAACCGTATTCGACCGAGTTGGCGTAATTTAAAACTTCCGCTTCAGTGTCGAAAGGCGTAATCGTGACGACGGGACCGAAAATTTCCTCTTGATTTGTGCGGCAGTCGTGGGCGAGATTTTCGATAATCGTCGGCTCGACGAAATATCCGTCGGCGCATCTGCCTTCGAGTTTTTTCTGTCGTCCGCCGAGCAGAATTTTGCCGCCTTCAGCTTTCGCCAAATCAATATACAAAAGAATTTTTTCCATGTGCGGTTTTGAAACGACCGCGCCGACGTTTGTTTGCGAATCGAGCGGGTCGCCGATTTTCAAGGCGGAAACTTTCTCGATAAAATCCGTTTTGAATCGCTCGTAAAGCGGTTTTTCCACAAAAATCCGCGAGCCGCACAGACAGATTTGACCTTGATTCGAGAACGAAGAAAGAACGGTCGTTTTGAGCATCGTTTCGTAATCGCAGTCGGCGAAAATAATGTTCGGATTTTTTCCGCCGAGTTCCAGAGATAGTTTTTTGAACATCGGCGCGGCGATTCGGGCGATGTCTTGTCCGGTTTTCGTGCCGCCGGTAAATGAAATCGCTTTAACCGCTTGGTGCGCGACAATGGCGCGTCCGGCTTTCCCTCCCAAACCATGAACGATATTTAAAACTCCTTCGGGCAATCCGGCTTCGATGCAGAGTTTCGACAAAAGATACGCGGTCATCGGCGTAATTTCCGATGGCTTCGCCACGACCGTGCAACCGGCGGCGAGCGCGGGCGCAATTTTCCAACTGAAAAGATAAAGCGGCAGATTCCAGGGCGAGATGCAGCCGACCACGCCGAGCGGCTGTCGCAGCGTGTAATTTATCGCCTGCCCGACGGTTTCGTGCGCTTCGGTTGCCGTGTGCATCGCGGCGGTCGCGTAGAATTTGAAATTGGAAACGGCTCGCGGAATATCAACCGTTTTCGCTAACGATAGTGGTTTGCCGTTGTCAACGCTTTCTGCTTCGGCGAGCGAATCCGAATCGCGTTCGATCAGCGCGACGATTCGCATTAAAACGTCGTGTCTTTGTTCAGCCGACATTTTCGACCAAACGGGAAACGCTTTTTTCGCGGCTTCGACGGCAAGTTCGACATCGCGTTCGCCAGAATCGGGAATTAAAGAATAAATTTCGCCGATTGACGGATTGAAATTGTCGAGATATTCGCCCGATTCGGGTTTTATCAATTCGCCGTTAATGTAGTTTTCTATTTTCAGCATTGTTTTATAGCGGCTTATTTTACAATCTTTTGCGCGTGAATAGAAACTGGCGTTGATTATCAAACGCCGAATGATTAACGTATAATTTAGACTCGCAAGTAGGAGCGATTTAGGATTATGAAAAAAGTTTTAATTTTAAGTTTGGCAATGTTGATTTCCATCGGCTGCAACAGCGCGGCACAGCAAGCTAACGTTCCGAACAATACAAACATAGCAACAGTCAAAACAAACAGTTCGGCGATTGTCTCCAGTCACTCAGACGAGGCGGGAAAAACCGCCGTGCCGCCGTCGGACAAACCGGCTTCTTCCTCGACCGAATCGCCGATGGCGCGACCGATTGATGTCGCGGAGATGACCGCCGATATTGAACAGGCGGAAAAGCAGTATCGTAAAAATCAAAAAGACGAAAAAGCGAAAGATGAATTGGCGAAAGCGTATTTCATACGCGCGACCGCGCTGACCGACGCGGCTCAATACCGCGCCGCGCTCGGCGATTACCGGAAAGGTTTGAAACTCAATCCGACGGACGAAGACGCGCGAAAAATGCACGATCAAATCCTGAGCATTTTCAAATCAATCGGTCGGGAGCCGCCGAAAGAAGGCGAAGAACCCGCGCCGCTGCCTTTCAAGAAGTGAAAAGTGAAAGGGTGAAATAGAGGATAGGCGGAAGTTTCAACGAACCGCCTTTTCATACCAATCCTTCCAAAGCCTCTTTCTTCGCGAAGTCAGCAGAATAAATAACGGATGCGTCAGCAGAAGCGTTTTCCAAATGCTCATTCGGTCAAAACGTCTGGCGGAAGTCGTAACTTTTGGGTCTTTAATGAAAAGCAATCGTCCGCCTTTTTGCTTGGCGAATTTTGACAAACGCCAATAAAACATTACGTCTTCGCCCATATAAACGGTTTCGTCGTAGCCGTGAAGTTCGTCAAAAATTGATTTTCGGCAAAATTGAGCCGCGCCCTGTTTCATATTGAAAAGATTTCCCCAAAACCTCCAGCCGAGCAAATAATAATTCATCCACTGACGCTCAGACGGTTCATAATCAACCGCGACCGCGCCGCCGAAACATTTTTCGTTTTTTATCTGGTCGGCGATTGTTTGAAAAAGCGTTTCGGGAACGAGCGTGTCCGCGTCAACGAAAATCAAAACATCGCCCGAAGAATTTTTCGCGCCGGTATTTCTGACCCGTGCGATGTTATGTTCGGTTTCGGTGAAAACTTTCGCGCCGAAACTTTTCGCAACTCGGGCGGTCTCGTCCGTGCTTTCATTGTCAACGACGATTATCTCTGAATCGCAGCGAACGATTGCCAGAGCCGCGCTGATTTTTTCGAGCGTAGCAGGTAAACATTTCTCTTCGTTATAAGCGGGAATGACGATTGAAACTTTCATCAGCTTTTTCTTGCGACTAGACAAAGATACACGGGGAAAACTAAACTAAAAACTTTATAAAATCAAACAATTTTTTAACAAACGGAGATTAAATAAAAATTATGGCACTTTCAGCCAACGACATCAGAAAAGGAATGGTGATTTTATTTGAAGGAACGCCGGCGAGAGTGATGGAATTTCGCCATCATACACCGGGCAACCTTCGCGCGATGGTGCAGACGCGTCTGAGAAATCTGCTGACGGGAAATTCGTTCGAGCATCGCTTTCGCTCGAACGACACGCTCGACCGCATCGTTCTCGAACAGCAGGATATGGAATATCTCTATTCGGACGGCTCGCATCATCATTTTATGAATACGGAAAATTACGAACAGGTTTCCTTGACCGAAGACGAACTCGGCGACGCGACGCAGTGGCTGATGCCGGGTTTGAAGATTCAAGTTGAATTTTACGAAGCAACGCCAATCGGCGTTCAGCTTCCGGCTTCGATGGAACTGCTCGTCCAGGACACCGAACCCGTGATGAAAGGCGCGACCGCCTCGAACTCCAATAAACCCGCCACGCTCGAAAACGGCGTGACGCTTTATGTGCCGCCGTTTATTCTGCCCGGCGAAAAGATTCGCGTTAATCCGAGCGAGTCGAAATATATGGAAAGAGTCAAATAAGGTGAGAAGTGAGAAGCCGAATTCTTTTCACTTCTCACTTCTCACTTCTCACCTACGTAATGTTCTTCTTATACAGCCTTCTTCTAACCGCCGGTTTCATCCTGCTGCTGCCGCGCTTTTTGTTTCAAAAAAAATATGCGGCAGGTTTGCGGCAACGGTTTGGCGATCTGCCTGATTTTCACCAGAACGAAAAGCCCGTGATGTGGCTTCATTGCGTTTCGGTCGGTGAGACGAACGCCGCCCGACCGTTAGTTAACGAACTCAAAAAAAACTTTCCCGAACACGCGCTCGTCGTTTCCACTACAACCCTAACCGGGCAAAATCTCGCCAAAGAAGTCTTCAAAAAAGACGCGGAACTCGTTTTTTATTTTCCGTTCGATTGGAAATTTACGGTGCGTCGGGTCTTAAAAAAAATCAAGCCGAGCGTCGTTTTGATAATGGAAACGGAAATCTGGTTTAATTTTGTGCGCGAGGCACATAAAAGCGGCGCGAAAATTTTAGTCGTCAACGGTCGGTTGTCGGAAAAATCGGTCAAGCGTTACAGTTTGATTCCGAACACGATGCGCCGCGTTTTGCGGCACATTGATTTGGCGTTGATGCAAAACGGCGCGGACGCGAAACGGCTGCTCGGATTGGGAACGCGCGACACGCGAGTCAAAGTGACGGGCAATATCAAATTCGATCAGGCATTTGACGAAACGGAAAGCGCGTTGACCGAAGAATTAAGCGGACGTTTTGCCGTTTCAAAAGATGCGCCTCTGATCGTCGCGGCAAGCACGCACGCGCCGGAAGAGCAATGGATTTTGCAGGCGTTTGCGGAAACGCGAAAAAATTCAAAAGCGAATCCGCCGCGTCTTTTGATTGCGCCGCGCCACCCTGAACGTTTTGCCGAAGTCGAAGAATTGATAAAGGCGAGCGGCTTCGATTGGGCGAAGCGTTCGGCGGAAAGGTCAAACCGCGATGAAGCCGCCGAGGTGATTTTGCTCGACAGCATCGGCGAGCTTCGCGCCGTTTATCCGCTCTCGGAAATCGTGTTCGTCGGCGGCAGCCTGATTCCGCACGGCGGGCAGAGCGTTCTCGAACCGGCAATTGCCGAACGAGCGATTGTCACCGGATTTTACACAATGAACTTTGCGGAGATCGTGAAAGAATTTCTCGCACAGGATGCACTCATCCAATTGCCGAATCTTCCTGAAAGTGAAATTCCCGAAAAACTCGCCGAAGTTTTGTCACAATTATTGGAAGATGTCGAACGGCGCAGGAAATTGGCGAAGAACGCTTTCGATGTGATGAAAAATAATCGCGGCGCGACCGAGAAAACCATCGAGTATATTAAATCTTTTCTGCTCGCCGACGGAAAGGTTTAATTTCAGGTTAGTGAAGAGACAAATTGAAATTTGAAATAATGATTTACGTTTTCTATTTTTTCGCCGCCGTTCTCGTTTTTCTCGGCTACAAATCGCTGCTTGGCGGAATTAATTACCTCAACTTTTTCCGTCAGGAACTTGCCAAACCGAAATCAGATTACACGCCGTTTTGTTCTATCATTGTGCCGTGCCGCGGGCTTGACGAAGATTTAGGTGAAAATCTTTCCGCGCTTTTCCGGCAAAATTTTCCGAATTATGAAATCGTTTTTGCGGTTGATGACGAGCGCGACCAGGCAGTTTCAGTAATTGAGAAAGTTTCGTGCGAAAATGCGAAACTTACCAAGACGGTTGTTGCCGGAAAAGCTGAAAATGAAAGTCAAAAAGTTCACAATCTCCGGCGAGCCGTTCTGGAAATTTCAGGTGAAAGTGAAGTTCTAATTTTCGTAGATTCCGATGCGCGTCCGGCTGAAGATTGGCTGCGAAATTTGGTTGCGCCGCTGCGAGATGAAAAAATCGGCTGCGCGACCGGATACCGCTGGTTCTTGCAAAAACGCGGCGGGTTTTCGACCGCCTTGCGTTCGGTGTGGAACGCCTCGGTCGCTTCGGCTTTGGGCGCGAATTCGGAAAGTAACTTTTGCTGGGGCGGCTCGCTGGCGATGCGGCGCGAAACGTTTGAACGATTAAATATGCGCGAAAAATGGCGCGGAACTCTGTCCGACGATTTTGCGGTAACACGCGCCATGAAAGAGGCGAATCTGCCGATTTATTTTGTGCCGCAGTGCTTGACGGCAACGGTGGAGGATTGCGCGTTCAGCGAGTTGTTGGAATTTTCAACCAGACAAATCAAAATCACGCGGGTGTATGCCGCGCCGCTTTGGAAAGCGGCTTTGATTGGCTCATTTCTTTTCTCGGCGGTGTTTTGGACGGGCGTTCTGCTGCTTTTACTTCTTACGGGAATTCATTTTTGGCTGACGTTAATCTTACTATTATTAATTTTCGTTCTTGGATTTGGAAAAGCGTGGCTGCGATTGAAAGCTGTCAAACTCGTTTTGAAAAATCACGAAAAAAAGATAAAGCAGCAGCTTTTTCTGCATTTGACGCTGTGGACGATCTCACCGATTCTGTATTTTTATAATTGTGTGTGCGCTTTGTTTTCACAAAAAATCGTTTGGCGCGGCATCGAATACGAAATGAAATCGGCAACCGAAACCGTAGTTTTATCAACTAATAGATCGTAAAATTGAATAATCAAGAACAAGAAAAATTTATTGTTGTAAATACTTTAGTAGTAATCCCTAATCCAGAGTTTTCAAATTCACACTAATAAAAATGAAAATTGAAATGTTCGCTTCGTATAGCCGGAGAGTTTTTCGCCCTTTAGTTTATTCATCCGTTTTTTTGTTTCTGGTTTTTTGCCAAACGAGTTTCGGGCAAACGACTTCGCCCAGTCCGTTAACGGCGGCGATTCCGAAACCCTCGCAGCGAGGTAAAATGCCGGTCATAGTTATTCCGGGGCTACTCGGTTCGGAACTCGTTAATAAAGAAACCGATGAAACCGTCTGGTTCGATATTGCACGGTCGAAAGACGACGATTTACGTCTGCCGATTTCCCCGAATCTTGCCGCTAACCGCGACAAACTCGTGCCGCGCGATATTCTGCGAAATATCAAATATCTGAGGTTTTTTCCAGAAACCGAAATTTATCAAAAAGCTGCCACCTCGCTTGAAGTTCCGGGCGATTACACGGAAGGCAAGTGGGACGCGCCGACCGAGAACGGTTATCAGGACACTTATTACGTTTTCCCATACGATTGGCGGCGCGATAACGTCGAAAACGCCCGTCTTCTGATAAATCGAATAGACGAATTAAAGCGTAAATTAAAACGTCCCGACTTGAAATTTAATATCATCGCGCATTCGATGGGCGGTTTAATCGCGCGTTACGCCGCGATGTATGGCGACGCGGATTTGCCTGCGGGAGCGCGCCGCCCGGTGCCGACGTGGGCGGGCGCGACTCGAATTAATAAAATTTTTCTGGTCGGAACGCCCAACGAAGGCTCGATTACTTCGCTTGACGCGCTGATCAACGGTTATCCAATCGGTCCGAAGGGAGTAAACATCCCGTTCGTCCAGGATTTAACCGAATTCGATATGTTCACGATTCCCGCTATTTTTCAGCTTCTTCCGCACAGCGGAACAATTCGCGCTTTCGACGAAAATCTGAAGCCGCTGCGCGTTGATATTTACAATCCCGCAACCTGGGAAAAATACGGCTGGACGGCTTACACCGAGCCGGATTTCGCCAAACATTTTACCATTCAGGAACAGAGTCAGGCGAAAGCATATTTTCGCGTCGCGCTAAATCGGGCGCGGCGTTTTCACGAAGCCTTGAACGCGAACATCAGTCAAAAGAGTCCGGTGGAAATTTATCTGCTCGGCTCGGACTGCAAGCCGACGCTCGATGCGATGATAATTCGCCGCGACGGGAAAAAAGGCGTGTGGCGAACGCAATTCAAAGCCGATGGATTTAAGCGCAGCGACGACACGAAAGTTTCCGGTAAGGAACTCGAAGATTTGCTGTTTGCCAAAGGCGACGGCGTGGTCACGGAACGCTCGTTTCTGACTTCAACTTTGTCGGGGGCGAGAGTTCGCGCCGGTAATTACCGGGCGGCTTTGCCCGTGAGCGACGTGTCTTTCGAGTGCGAAGTTCACAACCGTCTTTTGAGCAATGAGGTTGTGCAGAATAAATTGTTCGCCGATTTAATCAGCAAATAAGTAAGTCGAAAGCTCAAAGTCGAAAGTCCAAAGTCGGAATACACGCCTGACTCTGGACTTTTGACTTTGAACTTCAAAACCTACGGGAAGTTGATTTATTGATGATTCTCTGCGACATTGACGTAAAATAAGTTTTTGACAAAAACGCGAAAAATTGTTTGACGCGGGAGAATTGATAATGATTAAAAGTCTGCTCGAACCGGAAGAGAACCAACCTGAAAAAATCAAAACCGAAACGGAAGAAAAAGCGGCGGGCGATGCGGCGGTTGACGAAAAATTCGAGTCATATTTTGCCGGAATAGAATCGCCGCCGGAATCGAGCGAGGAGCCGGAAAATTCGCCGAAGATTTCCGGTGATGAGCTTGTCTTTTCAGAAAACACGAAACAGACAATGCCTGTCGAAACAACCGGCGAAACGTTTGATATTTCCGAACCGCATTTTAATCAGCCTGAAAATTCATTCCCTGAAACAACAAATTATGAATCGCTCGACGAAATCGCAGATGAACGGGCAAATGAAAGACCGCTTGTCGGTTTTCCGATTAATGAAATAAATTTCGATTTGCCGTCCGAAACAAATATTGAAAAGCGCGACTTCGAATCCGCCTCGAAAATTTCAAATGAAACGGCAATTTCTGAATCGCCCGCTGAAGCAAAAACGGGAAAACCGAAAATTGAAAACTCCGGTTTGCTTTTCCAATCGTCAGCCGAACCCGAATCGTTCGCCGAAACCGCCCGCAAGAGCGGTTTAGCTTACGCGGCGGCAATTACGCTTTTCGGCTCAATCGTTTTTATGCTGATAATCGGCTGGTTTGCTGATTTGCTTCTCGGAAGCTCTCCGTGGGGAATCGTCGGCGGAATTATATTAGGCGCGGCAATCGGTTTTTTTCAGTTTTTCAGGCTTACTTCGCAAATACTAAAAGACAAAGATTAGGTGAGAAGTGAAAAATGAGAGGTGAGAACGAAAGAATAAAAGCGCGCCTTTGGTTTTCACTTCTCAATTTCTCACTTTTCATTTGTTATTTCTCATCTTTGCCTTTTGCGCCATTCCTTTGTAAAATTTATGTTTCGCAATGAGCGATGATTCCGATATTGTTATAACCGAGCAACCCGCGCCGCCTCCGATTTCGCACCGACGAATTTTATGGATGATGGGCTTGGTTGTCGTAGTTGCGAGTTCGGCGGGTTTTATTTATGCTTCCTGGCAGTTTGGGTCGGGCGTAGTTTTAGGCGGGGTTTTATCCTTCATCAATTATTACTGGCTGAAGGTTTCGCTCAAACGACTTTTTGATAATGCAGTCGCGCACGGCGAGAAGCCGAGATTTTTAGCGGTTAGATATTTCGCCCGTTATTTAACTTTGGGCGCGATTTTGACAATTGTTTTTCTAACGCACACGATTCCGGTCGTCGCCGTTATTCTGGGTTTGTCGAGTTTTGCTTTGGCGATTGTGATCGAAGGTTTTATACGTTTATTTTCAACTTTTTTTAAGAGCAAGGAATAATAAAAAATGTTTTTATTTGCTGCGGAAGGCGGCGCGCATCATACGCCGCTCATCGTTGATTTTATCAATCATTATTTAGGCGAGCCGGTTTATCAATTTCAGATGAATGTCACGCGCCCGATTTGGGACGCGATTCTAATTCCTCTTGGAACGAGTCCCGAAGCACTTTTCGGCGAGTATTCGCCCGCCACCGCGATTCCGTGGTACACGATAATGTTCGTCATCGCCTGTGTTTTAACGATGGTTGTCGTTTGGATTCTCAAAGGGAAATTATCTGCCGAAGACCCGTCAAGCGGGCAATTGACGCTCGAAGCCGGAGTTTTGGCGCTGCGTGATTTGGTTGTGAGCGTGATCGGCGAACACGGATTTAAATATTTTCCGGTGGTCGGAACGTTCGCCGTGTTGGTTTTGATTTCCAATTTGATGGGACTTTTCCCGCTGTTTATGTCGCCGACGGCTTCGATCAGCGTCACGCTCGCGCTCGGTCTCGCGTCTTTTATCTATTACAACTACGTCGGCATCAGCGAAAACGGCTTGGTTGCTCATCTGGGACATTTAACCGGACCGAAACTGCCGCTGCTGCTGGCGGTGATCATCACGCCGCTGATTTTCCTGATCGAGTTGTTCAGTAATATGATTCGCCCGATGACGCTCGGTATCCGACTGTTTGCGAATATGTTTGCCGACGAGCAAATCGCGGCGATTATTTCAGGCTTATTTCCGCCGTACACGCAAATTCTCGTGCCGGTCGTGCTGCTGCCGCTGGCGCTTTTCGTCGCCCTCGTGCAGACACTCGTATTTACTTTGCTTTCGATGATTTACATCAGCGAAGTTTCGCACGCGCCGCACGACCACGCGCACGAAGGCGAACATCACGCGAAAGAACACGGCGAAACGGCGCAGGTTGAATTCGCATAGGAAGTGAGATGTGAAAGGTGAGAAGGATTTTAGCTTTTCATCTCTCACTTAAATAAAAGTTTTTTGAAGGTTTTAAGCTGAAGTTCATTTGAAGACTTGCTATTTATATCGAAGATGCCCGCACGCGACAGGAGCCTCGACTCCAACGAGAGTAGAAATCGAGCGCATACCGGAAGTGAGGCGAAATTATAAACGACCGGCAAGTTTGAGAAAAAGAAAATTCAGCCGAAAAGTCTTCGCCAATTAAATAAAAATAAATTTAGGAGACACAAAAAATGAATAAATTAAAATACTTTTTCTTTTCAATGCTGGCGTTGGCTGTAATGGCAATTCCGGCGATGGCGCAAGCAGGCGCAGCAGCAGGCGGGGCTGACAACGAATCAACCGTCAACGCTTACAAAGCGATTGCGGCTGGAATCGGTTTCGGCATCGCTGCGGGTTTGGGCGGTTTGGGACAAGGTAAAATCGGCGCGGCGGCGGTCGAAGGCGCGGCTCGCAATCCGGGCGCGGCGGGAACCGTGCAGACGATGATGATTATCGGTCTGGCTCTGATCGAATCGCTCGTGCTGCTCGCGCTGGTTATCGTTTTTGCCAAATTGTAATTTTCGATTATCTGTTACACGCGGGCAAAGTTTCGGCTTTGCCCGCATTTTTATTTGATGTCGAAAGTGGTGTCGGCGACAACTTGCCGCAAGATTCTTGAATCGAATCGTTATTCAAGGCGTATAATAATCAACGAAAATTATTGCGGTAGTAAGTTTTCAACTGTAATTTCTCGGACATTGATTTGCTATAATTTTTAGAGTTTTAATAAAGCAGCGTTTCATTATCAAATAAAATGTTAGATCACTTTATCGGACAAACTTTAGCGGATAAATACCGGATTGATTCGGTTATGCGCGATGGCGGCGGTGGTTTAGGTAAAGTTTACCGCGCGACGCATCTTTTGATGGACAAACCCGTGACTGTCAAAATCCTTTCGCCCGCGCTCGCTGTTGACGAAAGCATCGTCAGGCGTTTTTCACAAGAAGCCCGAACCGTGTCGCATATCGCGCATCCGAACATCTTAAATGTGACTGATTTCGGCTCGGATAAAAACGCGGCGACTTACATAGTTTTTGAAGGCGTGGACGGCGTGACTTTAAGAGACGTAATCATCAGTGAAGGCACACTGCCGTTTGAACGCGCCGCTAACATTGCCCGCCAAATTGCTTCAGCTTTATCCGCCGCTCACGCCAATAGCACGATTCATCGCGGGTTGACGAGCGAAAATATCTTACTTACGCATACGGCTGACCGCTCGGAATTCGTTAAAGTTTTGGATTTCGGCGCGATTACAAAAGACGAAAACGATTTGGCAAACGATGACAGTTCGACGAAAAATTTAGAATATCTTTCGCCCGAACAAAACTCCTCGGTCGCCGAAGCCGATGAGCGTTCCGACATTTATTCGCTCGGCGTGATTTTCTATGAAATGCTGACCGGTGAAGTTCCATACGCGGCGGACAACGCGACGGATTTATTGCTCAAACAAGCGAACAATCCGCCGCCGCCGCTTTCCGCTTTTCGGGACGATTTGCCCGCCTTTGTTGAGCCGATTATCCTTCGCGCGCTGGCGAAAAACCCCGATTTGCGCTATCAATCCGCCGCCGAATTTGTCGCCGATTTAAATGGCGTTTCTGACGCTTCCGGCGAAACGGTCATCGTTCCGCAAACAGCTCTAGAGGCAAATTCAAACATTAGAAACAATATGTGGAAAACGGCGTTCGTCGTTTTGGCGGGAATTTCCTTGTTGGCAATCAGTTTGATTTACGCCACATCGAGCAAGCAGACCGATCCGGCAACCGCTTTGCAAACCGATGCGAACGGTCAGCCCGTTCAACCACTCAATCCGGCGACCGGAATAAATGAGACGGGCGCGTCGGTTCTGACTCCCTACTCGCCGGAAATGATGGCGAATTCAAATATGATGACGACAATGCCGCAACCCGTTCCGAACAGCGACGGTTTCGGCGACGGCTATAACCCCTGGGCGCGTGGCGTTCCGCCGCCGGGCGCGCCGATGTATCAGCAAATTCCGCCGGGCGGACAAATGATTGACCCGAACAATCCGAACAGTATTTTTATGCAGGACGGAACTGTGCTTGTTCCCGTGCCGGTGAACACAAACACGAGCGTCAACGCGAATACAAAATCGGCGGCAACATCAAATACCAATGTAAAACCGGCGCCCGCGAATACGACCGCGCCGGCAACGCCCACACCGGCGGCGAATTCACAGCCGCCCGCACCGGCAAAAACACCGACACCGGCACCGAAGCCGGTGACAACACCGGCGAAAACTCCACCCGCCGACCGAAGCGCACAGAGCGGGAAAGAACAGGATTCTTAACAGAAGCAAAAAGCAGTAAGCCACGAACAAACACGAAAGAACACGAAAAATTTAATTTAAATTTTTCGCGTTCTTTCGTGTTTGTTCGTGGCTAAGTTTTTTATCTTTTTTGTGGCTAATCGGTTTTGATTGTTTCCAAAACATGCCGAGCCGCTTCGATAAGATTTTTCTCTTTGACTGGAACTTTCAAAACGCCGCTCGGGGCAAACGACGCTTCAGGATTTTCCGATAAAAACCGCATCAAATTTTCAGGCGCGACTTTGGCGTTTTCGCCTAATTTGATGGCGAAGCCCTCGCGGGTTTTATCAACCGAGACAACGCGTATTTTCTCAGCCGATTTTCTTAAGCGAGCGTAATCGAATAAATTATCAACCGACGCGGGAATTTTGCCGTAGCGGTCGTCGATTTCCGCGTAAATCTGCCCGAGCGCGGAATCCGAATCAGCCGAAGAAATTCGTTTGTATGTGCGAAGTCGTTGCGCGGTTTCGGAAATATAATCGTTTGGAATCGAAACGTCCGCGCCCAAGTTTATCGAGACGCTCGATTCTTCTTCGATTTCTTCTCCCTTCAATTCCTGAATAGTCCGCTCCAGCATTTTCGTGTAAAGGTCAAAGCCGAGCGCGTCGAGCTGACCCGATTGCTGACCGCCAAGGATGTTGCCCGCGCCGCGCAATTCTAAATCTAAAGCGGCGATGCGAAAGCCCGCGCCCAAATCGGAAAATTCTCGAATCGCCGACAGGCGGCGTTTGGCAATCGGCGTTAATTCCAGTTCACCGGGAATCAAAAGATAAGCGTAAGCGCGGCGGTTCGAGCGACCGACGCGACCGCGCAATTGATAAAGCTGCGACAAGCCATAGTTGTCGGAACGATTGATAATAATCGTGTTCGCCCGCGGAATATCTATGCCGTTTTCGATAATCGTCGTGGCGACCAGAACATCGAATTTATATCCGACAAAATCGAGAACGGCGTTTTCCATTTCCTTTTCGTTCATCTGTCCGTGCGCGACGATTATTCGGGCATTCGGGACGATTTTTTTGATGTGGGCGGCAATTGATTCGATTGATTCGACGCGATTGTGAATGAAGAAAATTTGTCCGTTGCGGGCTAATTCTAATTCGATTGCCGATTTAATTACACCTTCGGAAAATTGAACAACCTGCGTGTTAATCGCCAACCTATCGCGCGGCGGCGTTTCAATCACCGACATATCCCGCATTCCGAGAAGCGACATATTCAAAGTTCTCGGAATCGGCGTGGCGGACAAAGTTAAAACGTCAACCTTCTTTTTTAACTGCTTCAATCGTTCTTTATGCGCGACACCGAAACGCTGTTCTTCGTCAACGACGACCAGACCTAGTTTCGGCAGTTTCACATCCGCCGACAAAATGCGGTGCGTGCCGATTAAAATATCCACCTTGCTGTCTTCCGCAGATTTAACGACTTCTTTTTGTTCTTTAGCGGAACGGAAACGCGAGAGCAATTCGATTTTCACGGGAAACGCAGCGAAGCGTTGTTTGAAACTCTCGAAGTGCTGATAAGCCAAAACAGTTGTCGGCGCGAGAATGGCGACTTGTTTGTTGTCCATCACGGCTTTGAACGCGCCGCGCATCGCAACTTCGGTTTTGCCGTAGCCGACATCGCCGACGATTAATCTGTCCATTGGCACGGCGGTTTGCATATCTTCTTTTAAATCCGCAATCGCCGTTATTTGGTCAACCGTCAGTTGATACGGAAACGCGTCTTCAAATTCGATTTGCCAGGGCGTATCGCCGGAGAAAGCGAAGCCTTGCACGAGTTTTCTTTCGGCGTAAAGTTTTAAAAGCTCGTCTGCCATATCGCGCATCGCGCGTTTAGCTTTTGCCTTTGTTTTCAACCAGCCCAAACCGCCGAGTTTATCCAAATTCGGCTGTGCCGCTTCGCCCGACGAGAAACGCGAAACTAAATCCAGCCTTTCGACCGGCACGAAAAGTTTCGCGTTTTCGGCATAATGCAAAAGCATAAACTCGCGCTGCGCGCCTTGCGCCGAAATCGTCTGCAAACCTTCAAACCGCCCGATGCCGTGGTCAACGTGAACGACGAAATCGCCCGCCTTTAAATCTCGAAAGTCGGAGATGAACGCGCCGAGATTAGATTTTTTTGCTTTCAGCGGTTTGGACTTTTGAAACTCTCCTTGCGTTGTTTCGCCGAAAATATCTGTTTCCGTGTGGACGATTAAATCGAGCGCGGGAATTTCAAAACCGCCGGACAAATCGCCGACGAGCAGGGCATCATCTGAAACTGAAACTTCATAGTCGCGCAGAATCTCGCCTAATCGTTCGGCTAATCCGTGCGATTGCATAACGAAAATTCTTTCTTTGTCTGCTTTTCCTTGTCTTTCGGTTCGATTTATCGAAGTTTGCTCCCGGTCAGGAGATTCTTTCTGCCTTAACTCAATGGCAAACTCTTTGACGTTGCCGTGATATTTGCGGGTCGAACGCGACTGAATTTCAAGTTCGACGGATTTTTCGGCGGTAGAAAATAAAAACAGAGGATTTTGCCGCGGTGATTGCGATCCGTCCGATTTGACGATTGATTCTGACGAATCTTGAAATTGAAATTGTTCATCGGTCGCTGCCGCTGTTTTGCCGAGCGCGCGGAGTTCGACGCGCTGTTTCGTTTCAAATCTTTCGCGCAATTCTTCGCCGCTTAAAAATAATTCCGTCGGTTCTAAACCAATCTCGCCTGATTCGGAAATCTCGGCAAAACGATTATCCAAATTTTCATAAAACAGCGAAAGCGTTTGTTCGATGAGCGACGGCTCGTCAACGACGAGAACGTAACTTTTCAAAAAATCGAACACGTTCGCGCCGCGCGGATTGACCAGCGGAAAAAGAAATTCCCAGCCCGAAAAATCTTCGCTTTCGTCGGCAAACTGAGTTCTGTCTTTCAACGCTCTGGCGTATTTTTCACCGGCGAATTTTTCACGCGCAAAAAAAGACCAATCCCGAAAATCTTTCGCCGCAGCGGAAAACTCGCGCATCGGGGCAATGAAAGTTTTCTTCAACTGTTCGGTCGAAAGCTGCGTTTCCGCGTCGAATTGGCGAATCGAATCAACCGTGTCGCCGAAAAATTCTATTCGCAAGGGCATTTCCGCATCCGGCGACCAGACATCTAAAATGCCGCCGCGAACGGAAAACTCGCCGACGTTTTTTAGCGGTTCTTCGCGCACGTAACCGGAAGCGACAAGTTTTTCAATCAATAGTTCGGGCGCGAATTCTTCATCGCGTATCAACTGCGCGCCGAGATTTTTTATCTCGGCGGGAGCGAGCGTTTTCGTTACCAGAGATTTTGCCGACGCAATCAAAAAGTCCGGCTGCGTGTTCGTTAAATTCCACAAAGCCAGAGCGCGTTTTTCCAAAGTTTCGGCGTGCGGCGAGACGTTCGCGTAAATGTCCGATTCAAACGAGGGAAGATTTAAAAGCCGCGATTTTTTCTCTCGGCTCCAAAAATCCAAATCACATTCCCAGGTTTCCGAATCTTTGTTTGAATCGGTGACGACGACAATCGTTTTGTCTGTTTCGCGTTTCACTTCCGCCAGCACAAACGCTTTGGCGGCAATGGAAGTCAAACCGCTCAAAGAGATAACGCGTGTTCCGCGCGCTATTTCATCGCGGAGACTTTTTAATTCAGTGATTGTTTCGACGGCGTAGTTCATAACTTCAAGTTTAGAAAAAATTCGCCGCTGATGCACACGGGCAAACAATCGAACGAAAAAAGCGACGATAAAATACCGTTGATTGACCGGATGTGATTTTTCACAGCAGAAGCAAAGCTAAAAATTGCCGAATGCCATTCGCTCATCTATACTTTTTCTTTACCGAAAAATTTATGAACATTCCCGAATTCAACGAAATTATTGAGCCGAACGACCAGACCGAAGCCCGCCGCGAGCATCTCGGAAAACTGCGCGATTTAATCGGCAACGTCTATCCGAATAAATATGAGCGCACGAAAATTTCCGGCGCGGAAGATACCGTTTCAAATCTTTTAGCATTTGAACCGATTGCGAAAGTCGTTACAGAAATCAAAGCGCATATTGCGACGCTCGGCGAAGGCGAAAAGCCCGCGCCGGAATTCAAAGAAAGTTTGAACGCGCGGTTAAAAGAATTTGGCAATGTCAGAATTTCCGGCAGATTAGCCGTTCCGCCGCGCGTGATGGGCAAAGCGGCGTTCGTGCATTTGAGCGACGGCGTGAATCGTCTTCAGATTTACGTTCGCAAGCAGGACGCGAAACCGATTAACAACGACACGGGCAAATTGATTGAGACGGAAGGCGCGGCTTGGGAATTGTTTAAATTGCTCGATCACGGTGACTTTATCGGCGCGGAAGGTTTTTTGTTTTTGACGAACACGGGCGAGCTTTCGGTTCACGTCGAAGCGTTGCAGTTTTTATCCAAAGCGTTAGTTCCGATGCCCGACAAAATGCACGGCATCAGCGACCCGGAATTGCAGCGGCGTTTTCGTTACGCCGATTTGATTGCGTCGAGTTTGCAAGTCGAACACGAAGGCTTGACGACGCGCGAGGTTTTTGAACGACGCGCGAAACTTATCAGCGGAATGCGCCGTTTCCTGGACGACGCAGGTTATATCGAAGTTGAAACGCCGATGCTCACGCCGAAAGCGACGGGCGCGGCGGCGAAACCTTTCCAGACGCATCACAACGCGCTCGACATTGACCTTTACGCCCGCATCGCGCCGGAGCTTTATCTGAAACGCCTGACCGTCGGCGGTTTTGAAAAGGTTTACGAACTCAACCGCAATTTCCGCAACGAAGGTTT
>Ga0136611_10000059_pt1 | contig 55944 bp, 53 predicted proteins | sample AntDrymUQ2232306_2_FD_106645 | JGI IMG/M metagenome (GOLD analysis project Ga0136611, IMG submission 106645) | Polar desert sand microbial communities from Dry Valleys, Antarctica - metaG UQ223 (23.06) | ecosystem: Environmental > Terrestrial > Soil > Desert | place: Antarctica: Dry Valley... | reverse complement strand
GCGAGGGCCCTCGCGACCGCCGAGCTCGTTCGCAGAGAGATCGGCCGCGCGCAGGAAATAACCCTCGATGCGAGAGTCTACGAGGCAAGCGTAGGAGAGCTGCTGAGAATAATCTCGGAGATCGGTGACGGTCACGACTCCGCTTTGCTCGTCGGGCACAATCCTGGCTTTGAAGACACCGCGAGATATCTGACGAATCAGATTTTTGCAATGCCGACTGCGTCACTAGCAATCATCGATTTGCAGATCGATCGGTGGGCCGAGATCGCGGCGGGCTCGGGTGCGATACGCGAACTAGTTCGGCCGAGGGACGAAATGAAACGAGCGGGTCTGCAATAGGCGGGTTACCGTTATCTAACATTTAACGGCGCTGTAACATCGTGTTCATACCCAATTAAGGGCCGCATCATAGACTCTTCTCAATTCCGATCGCTTTCGAATAACATTCGTTGAGTAAGCTATGCAGCAGAACATTCTTATCGTTGAGGATGATGCAGATATCGCCGAAAGTCTGCAGTACAACCTCAGTCGCGAGGGCTTTCGCACGATCATGGCAGAGTCGGGTGAAAAGGGGCTTCGGCTCGCGCTCGACGAAAAACGTGCTCCCTCGCTGATCATCCTCGATCTCATGCTGCCTGGAATGACTGGGATGGAGCTGTGCCGCCGGCTTCGTCGGGAGACCCAGACCAAACAAACGCCGATCATAATGCTCACGGCAAAGGCCGCCGAGGGAGATAAGATCGCAGGCCTCGAGATCGGCGCGGACGACTATATAGTCAAGCCGTTCTCCATAAAGGAAATGATCGCCCGCGTGCGTGCCGTCCTTCGCCGCTCGGAGAAGGAGACGGAGCCCAAATACGAGGACGACAAGCTCTCGGTCGATTTCGCCGATATGAGAGTTTCGTGCGGCAGCGAGGATGTCAGGCTCACCAGAAAAGAATTCGCCCTGCTCTCTCACCTTATCCAGAACTCCGGCCGCGTGGCTGCCCGGCAGCAGCTATTGGACAATGTGTGGGGTTACAGTTATTTCGGGGACACACGCACCCTCGATGTACACATTCGCCGCCTGCGGCAAAAGCTGGGCGACTGCGGGCTTTGCGTTGAAACCGTCGTTGGCATCGGCTATCGTTTCATAGGGTGCAAATGAATCTGAGAGAAGCCAGCTTTACCGAAACGACGATTGCAGCCGCGGATTCTCCTCGCCATCTCTTAAAAAAAATTCTCGACACGACTCGCGAGTGCATGCTCGTAATCGACGCCGATATGCGAATTGCGGCCTCGAATAGCGCGGCATTTGACGCTTTCGGTCGCGGCATCGATCTCGAGGGGCGTCGACTTAGCGAGATAGTCCGCGACCTCGACCTGCATGAGGCCTTTCGAAGGGCAGTATTCTCACACACCCAGAGTGAAGTTCGCCTGGAACTCAATACCGCTGATCGGCGGCGATTCGATGTCTACGTTGCGCCTCTCGATCTCGACGGTAACGCCCACGCTATCGGCTTCTTCTACGAAACCACAAAGATCGAGCGGCTCGAGTCTATCCGGCAAGAATTTCTCTCGAACATCTCGCATGAGCTTCGGACGCCGCTCACGTCGATCCTTGCATTTGTCGAAACGCTCGAGGACGGTGCAATCGACGACGACGAAAATAATCGGCGATTCCTCGGCGTTATCCGCCGCAACGCCGAGCGTATGCACAGTCTCATTGCGGACATCCTCGAACTATCGATGATCGAGTCGGGCAAGGTTTCGGTCGAGCCTCGGCGCATCGCATTGACGGAGCTCGTGGATGAGATCTTTGCCTCGCTGGGCTCTAAGGCGCAGACCCGAGAGGTTGAGCTTTTCAACGACATCGGCCGCAGCGTCACTGTTCTGGCGGACCGCGTCCGCATCGAGCAAATGCTTGTAAATCTCATCGACAACGCCATAAAATTCAATCGCGTCGGCGGCAGCGTTACCGTCACGCACGAGTGTCAATCGAGTGTCGATCTGATCTCTGTGGCTGACGCAGGCGAAGGGATCATGCCCGAGCAACAGACTCGAATTTTCGAGCGTTTCTACCGAGTAGACCGCGCTCGTTCGCGTGAGATGGGCGGCACAGGTCTCGGCCTCGCGATCGTAAAACACCTTGCCAAACTCCACGGCGGCGAGGTCACCGTCAAGTCTATTCTCACCGAAGGCAGCACGTTCCAAATCCAGCTTCCCCGCAAAGACTGAATCGAGCCAGACGGCTGGCTGGCCGATTTTTCTTCCAATCTACCGCCCAGTCTGCTAAAATAGGGCTATATTGACAGCGAACGTGTTCTGGCTTTCGTGTGACAAACGCGAGGAATGCCAATGGAACTGAATATCGGCGACAAAGTAGCATATCCCAATCAGGGCGTCTGCCTGGTCGAGGAAAAGAAGCGGTGCGAATCTAACGGTAAAACGATCGACGGATTCTCGCTGCGAATTCTCGGTGATAACTCGACGATCTTCGTGCCCTCGGCTAACGCCGACAGCATCGGTCTGCGTCCTCTCATCTCATCCAAACAGTGCAAGGCCCTGATCGACCAGCTCGAAGAGGATTTCGAGCTCATCAACGTAGATTGGAAAACACGGTCAAAAGAGTTTATCGACAAGCTCCGCTCGGGAGATATCTTTCAGGCGGCCGATGTCCTCAAGAAGCTCACTTTCCTGAGTCACGGCAAGCGTCTATCCTTTCGCGAGCAGACCCTGCTCGAAAAAGCCCGCTTCCTTATCGTTTCTGAGATAACAAACGCTCAGCGTACGCAGGGCAAGAATAATATCGACTCCGAGGTAGCGTCGCGGGTCGCAACAGCCTGTACAAAACACTCAATCGTCGAACAGGATTTCGCGGCGGCCGCTGCTACTGCACGCTAGGCGCTTCCGTTCTTACTTTCTTCTATATGAATTAACGGATCGAATGGCACGCGGACAAAGACCGTTGTGCCTCGTCCAGGTGCCGACTCGATGATCAACGACCCGCCGATGATCGCCGCTCGCTCCCGCATTCCTATTAACCCGAGACCATCCACGGAGGCGAGTTGGGCCTGGGCATCGAATCCGAGACCGTCATCCTCAATGATCAGAGAAATGTGCTTTTCAGTTTTCTCCAGCAAGACGCTAACCGTTTGCGCATTTGCGTACTTAGAAACATTGTTTAGAGCTTCCTGGACGATTCGATAAAGGTTTAGCTCGACACGCTTTTCGAGACGCGTGGTGCCAAAACTCTGGACGAGAAAGTCGGCCTTCACGGACGAGAATCGCGACCACTCGCGAATGTAGGCCGAGAGCGTCGGCCCAAGCCCCGAGTGATCGAGAGTCGCAGGCCTTAGCTCCCAAGCGAGAAAGCCGATGTCGGCATCCAGATTCTCGGCGATCTTTTGTGTCGCGTCGATCAGTTCGGTGACGGGCCCGTGTTTCGCAATTTCACGGGCGTTTCCCAGATTCAATCGGAGAGCAGTCAACTGCTGTCCGAGCTCGTCGTGAAGGTCACGTGCGATCCGTCGCCGCTCGTCCTCCTGGATGCTGACAAGTTGATCCAGAAGATTTGTTCGTTCCGTCTCTGCGTGAAGCCGCTGCTCACTCTCGATCTTTAGCTGATCGAGCGTTGTCATCAGCTGTGCCGTGCGCTCCGTGACTCGCATCTCGAGTTCATCACGCGACCTCTCTAGGGCCTCAGCCGCCCGCAGCTTCTCTGTAGCGAGCCATGCCCGCTCCGCGATACCCTCGAGTAGGCGAACGTCGTCGGCATTCCAGTTGCGCGGCTCATCCGTGCTGAGAAACAGCGAAGCCACCCATTGGCCGGCACGCATCATCGGCACCGCGACGTAGGCTCGCTCGCCCGCGGGTCCGTAAACCGTTTCGTATAGATTCGCGGTCCGCGTATCTGTTTGAGAGTCACGATTTACGACGGTGCGTCCTGCAGCCATGTCGCTCGCCGTGATCGAGGAATAGTCTGAGACCTTGTGCTCGCCCGTGACCGATTCGACACCATCGACATAGTCGCTATGAACCATTTCGGTGTCGGTCGCGAGATCAATCTCGTTAAAAAGGCATCGTCGCGCTCCAAACGCCTTTCCTACCGCGCCGGCAACCGAACCTAAAAACTCGTCGACGTCATCGGCCATTCTCATCAGTTCGCCGAGACGTGCGAGTAGCGCGATTCGATTCTCCTCGTTCTTTCGCTCACTTATATCTTTAAAGAGCACGGCGACCTGCCGGCCGTCCGGATCGCCAAACGGAAATGCGTACACCTCGTACCATCTGCCCAGCGACTCCGATCGCGATTCGAATCGCCTCGGCTCTCCGTCGGTCGCGACTTCGGCAAAGGTCTCGAGCAGAAAGCGCTTTTCCGTGGGCATCATCTCGCTGACCTTTTTGCCCACGGCGCCGCAGAGTCCCGACTGCTTTTCGAATGATGGGCTTGCTTCGACAAACCGATAATCGTTCGCTACATCCTCGGGATCATAATCAATCTCGACGATGCAAAATCCCTCGTCGATCGACCCGAAAAGTCCCCGGTATTTTTGTTCCGAATCCCTGAGGTCGGTCTCGGTCCCAACGATACTGGTCCCTACGATCGTGCTGGTGGTGACGACGATGATGATGCCGATAAAGAGAAGAATAATGGCGAGGCTCGTTATACGCCGGACATCGTCAACAGTTAGTTCGAGCCGCGAAATATATGCGGCTGACGCATCGGCCTCCATTTCAGAATTCAGGAACGTCTCGGCGCGAAGCCGCAGTGCCTCAAATCGGGTCAGGTCTGCGCGTGCGGTATTCGCACTCCTCGCCATCAGCATTTCCCGCCCCATGGCGTGTATTTCGCGCCACTGAGCGGCAAAGTCCTCAGCGAGGCGTCTTTGTTCGTCAGTGCTGATCAGGCGCTCGTATTCGTGCAGGTGGAGGTCGACAAGGCCCGCGGCTTTCATGGCTTCGTCGCGGAAACGCTCATCCGAGGTCCGCGCAAACTCGGTGATCTCGAGCGCATATTTCAGTAGGTTGATCTCGAGCTGGCGGGCCTCGTCCGCGCGAGGCCGTGCGACATTCGCCTGTTCTTCCAGACTATTCTCGATCGAATGTAGGCGAATCGTGAGCAGGAGAAAAAAGCCGCCGAGTAGCGCGATCAGACCACCAAAACCGAACAGCAATTTCGTTGTGGTAGTCAGTATTTTCCTCCGGTCGCGGCTGACGTTACGGCCTTGTGTAAGATGCTCGAACTACAGTCTTGATGTTACCGCGAACGTGAAAATCGCCCTCGATTTCGACGCGGAGCGGCTCACACGCCTCGACGAAATCCTCGAGGATAATGTTTATCACGTGCTCGTGAAAAACCTTCACATCTCGAAAGCTGTTTATATAAAGCTTTAGACTCTTTAGCTCGATGCAAAGGCGGTTAGGGACGTAGCGAAGCTTTATGATTGCAAAGTCGGGAAAGTCAGAGAAAGGACAGATTGCCGTAAACTCGGGCATCTCAAACTCCACCCAAATCTCTTTTCCGATAAATTCGTAGGCAAAAGAGCCGAGAGGAAACAGGTTCATCTCGCTGCGCGGCGTGGGAACTATGTTGAGGCCCTGATTATTAGAGCGCTGCGGCGCGTTTTCGTCTAGCATAATAGTATTTGCGCGAGCCGTAGCTGCGGGCCGTCGCAAGATCGCTGACGCCTTCGCTGCGCATCCTGGTGAGCAGATTTACAAAGATGTGTGCCGTCGCGAATGCATCCGCAGCCGCGCGATGATGATTTGTCAGGTCGATCTCGTAATGGGCCGCGACCGTTTTCAGTTTGTGATTCTCGATGTCCGGTAAGAGCCGCCGGGAAAGCTGCACGGTACACAGGCACGGATTCGCGAGCTTGTAATCCGGAAATATCCGCCCGATCTCGTGATTCAAAAACCGCATGTCGAATCCCGAGTTGTGAGCCACCATCACCGAGTCGCCGATAAACTCGAGAAATTGGATCGCTACATCCTCAAACAGCGGAGCCTCGGCGACCATCTCGTTTGAGATTCCGGTTAGAGCCGAGATGAATGACGGGATCGGCATTCTCGGGTTTACGAGTGTCTGAAATTTATCTAACACCTCGCCATTCTTAACGCGATAAGCTCCGATCTCCGTGATGCGGCAAGGCGGCGCTTTCGAACCGGTCGTCTCGAGGTCGAATACTACAAACTCTGTATCCGCGAGTTCGCGAGCGGCGAAACCATCCTCGCGCAGCTCAACCATATCACCATTTAACGAGAGCCGCGGATCGCGATCGATCAGGTCCGTGACCAGCAGTCTCGCGAAATATGGATCGGGCTTTCTAATCTTCATTACAAAATCTACGACGCTCACCGCCGACGCCCGGCCCTCGAAAGAGCGGAGCAACGCAACCGTTTCGTTTATTAGCAATGACTCCGAAATTAAGTTAGGATACGGTGACATCAGTCAAGATTTTATCAGACTTCCCGCGGTTTCCCGCTATGACGCTGCTCGAACAGTTTCGCGAGGCAGGTGCCCTGCTCGATGGGCATTTTATACTATCGAGCGGCCTTCACAGCTCCAAATATTTACAGTGCGCGCTCGCTCTTCGCCACCCTGCGGATGCGCTCGAAATCGGTCGACAGATTGCGAACAGTTATCGCGATTCTGATATCGAAACGGTCGCCTCGCCCGCGATCGGTGGCCTGATCATTGGCTTTGCGACGGCGGCTGCACTCGGCGTATCTTTCATTTGGACGGAACGACAAAACGGTGAAATGACGTTGCGACGTGGCTTTTCGCTGCGCGAAGGCGAGAAAATTCTGGTAGTCGAAGATGTCATCACAACCGGCGGCTCCACGCGTGAATGCATCGCAGCCCTCAATTCGAACGGGGGCGATGTCATCGCAGCGGCATCGATCATCGACCGCTCAAAGGGCGTTGCGGACGTGGGCGTACCCCGCGTCTCTCTCGTCAGCCTCGACGTTCCAAGCTACACCACCGATGACTGCCCCATGTGTCGAGAAGGCGCCCTGGCCGTCAAACCAGGCAGCCGAGATTTGCCCGGTAATGATTCTTAGATGAATTACCGACTTCTCATTCAATACGACGGTACCGATTTTCACGGCTGGCAGGTGCAGGAAGATTGCCGCACCATCCAGGGCGAGCTGGAGCGCGTGATCGGAATGGTCGAGGACAAGCGGGTGAACGTGCACGGGTCCGGGCGCACAGATGCGGGCGTGCATGCGGACGGCCAGGTCGCGAACGTTTTTGTCGAAAGGGCCTTTACGCCGGAGACGCTGCGGAGCGCTATCAACGGCAATTTATGGCGTGACATCAGAATTCTGAAGGTCGAGAATGCCCCGTATGACTTTCACGCGCGTTTCTCGGCCCGCTCGAAAACCTATATCTATCGCGTCGTCAATGCTCCCGTGATGTCTCCGTTTTGGCGAAGGTACGCGCATCACGAGCGGCGACCTCTCGACGTTGGGAGAATGAATGACGCCGCCCGACTCTTCCTGGGGCGCCATGACTGGACAGCATTCTCGTCGGCACAGGCGGACGGGGATAATCGCGTGCGAAATGTGACCGAGTTTGCCGTAGAATCTCGTTGGGATGATCGGGCACGCTCTTCGATGATCGAGTTTAGGATTAGTGCGGAGGGCTTTCTTCGATACATGGTCCGATCGATCGTCGGGACGATGCTCGAGGTCGGCCGCGGCGAAAAGGACCTCGACACCATCCAGACGGCGATCGTCGGTGGCGACCGCAGCCTCTGCGGCCCGACGGCGTCTGCGCAAGGCCTGACGCTGCACCGCGTGGAGTATTAATGATCGTTTACCATATAGTTTTGCCCGATGTCTGGGCCGCATTTGAGACTGGAATATACCGCGCCGACAGTCTCGACACCGAGGGCTTCATCCACTGCAGTTACGCCGACCAGCTCGATGCCGTAATCGAGCGATACTATAAAAGCGAGAAGCGCCTTATAATTCTCACGATCGACACGGAAAAATTGATGTCGCGCGTCGTGCACGAGCCGTCGACTGCGAGCGAGGTTTATCCGCACATCTACGGCCCGGTTAATCGAAACGCGATCACCGCGGTAGAAAAGAGAGAGCGTTGATGATCGAGAGTTTCGCTGGTCTAGTAAAAGAGAAAAGTTCCGAGGGCCGTCTGCTCGGCGCCCTGGACCCTGCACGCTTGCCGAGACATATCGCGATTATAATGGACGGAAACGGCCGGTGGGCAAAGCTGCGCGGCAAGCCGAGAATATTCGGCCATCGTGAAGGCTCAGAATCGGTGCGCGCGATCATCGACACGTGCGCTCGGCTCAGCATTGAGGCGATCACGCTCTACGCGTTCTCGACCGAGAATTGGAAGCGGCCAAAGGCCGAAGTATCGGGCCTGATGTCGATGCTAAAGCGTGTCTTAAAACGTGAACTCGACGAAGTCCACGGCAACAATATTCGCTTTCAGGCGATCGGCCACATTGATGGACTCGCCCCCGACGTCCGCAAGGAGCTCGCCGCAGCGACCGCGAGGACGCAGAGCAATACAGGTATGATCCTGAGCGTCGCGCTCAACTACGGCGGTCGCGCGGAGATCGTCGACGCGGCGCGCAAGGCCGCGGCCGAAGGCGAGATCACAGAGGCGTCGATAGAAAAGAATCTGTACACGTCGTGCGTGCCTGAGGTCGATTTGATGATCCGCACAAGCGGCGAGTTTCGCATCTCAAACTTCCTGCTCTGGCAGCTCGCCTATGCCGAGATTTATGTGACGCCGACTCTCTTTCCCGATTTTCGCCGTCCGCAGATCTTCGAAGCCATCCTCGATTATCAAAGCCGCGACCGGCGCTTCGGCGGTATCAATAAATGAAAACGCGTTTACTCACGGCTTCCATCGCACTCCCTATTATCATTGCGTCGATTATCCTGCCGCTCTGGTTTCCCTATACAATCTGGCTTTTCGTTGCGATCGCCGTATTCGCTCTCGCGGCCGGACTTTTCGAATTCTATTCCCTGACGAAGAAGATGGGGCTCAAGGCCGATGCGGGAATCGGCTACCTCGCGAGTGCATTGCTCCTTGTCGGGTTTCTGTTTGACGCGCCGAGCGAGGCTCCGAGCCTGCTGCTCGCGACACTCGCTTTCGTGATTACGCTCGTGCTCATCACGCAGGCGTTTCGATTCAGAGCAGACTTTTCTAAGATGCTGACCGGCACCGGCGTGACGCTCCTAGGCGTACTTTGGATCGCCTTTCTCGGCGGATTTCTAGTCTCTATTCGAATCGGTTTTGACACGCCGATCGGCCTGTCATCGCATCTGCTCGCGTACTTTTTTCTGATTACGTTTGGATCAGACGCCGGCGCATACTTCGCCGGAAAAGCGTTAGGAAAGCGCAAGCTCGCTCCGTCTATCTCGCCCGGCAAAACCTACGAAGGCCTGATCGGCGGATTGCTTGCCGCCGCCGTTCTCGCCGCACTCTCCACGTGGTGGTTTTTTCCCGAGCTGCCATACCAGTTTTCGATCCCTCTGGCTCTTATCATCGCCACCGTCGGCGTGCTCGGTGACCTTGTCGAAAGTGCCATAAAACGCGGCGCGGGAGCAAAAGACGCGGCCTCGATCCTGCCCGGCCACGGCGGCCTGCTCGACAGACTCGATAGTTTGCTATTCGGCGCGCCCGTGCTGTACTATTTCGCTAGAATTTATTTCGGATGAACGCCATTTTACGAATCGACGACAATAATACGTGAGGTGAGTACGTAGATCTTTTGCGTGCCGCCTTTCGACTGTCTGAAATTCGAAGGGCGTTTTTATTTTTATGCTTGATGCTTTAGGAACTTTAGAACGGACGCACACTTGCGGTGAGCTGCGCCTCGGGGATGTTGGCTCGCAGGTCGTGCTGATGGGCTGGGTCGCAAAGAAGCGTGACTTCGGTGTTTTTACATTTATCGATCTACGCGATCGTGACGGCCTGACGCAGATCGTGGTGAGAGAAGAGACTGCCGCGGAGACACATGCAAAGGCAAAGAATATTCGGGGCGAGTTCGTAATCGCCGTCAAAGGCACCGTGACCGCTCGCGATGAGAGCGCGAAGAATACAAAACTTGCGACCGGAGAGGTCGAGGTCAAGGTTTCCGAAATTCTAATCCTCAACGACGCCAAAGTTCCGCCTTTTCAGCTAGAGGTCGCGGGTTCTGAAAATCTCGCGAGCGAAGACACACGTCTCAAGTATCGCTACCTCGATTTGCGTCGGCCGCAGCTGCAGAACAATATCCGAATGCGGGCGAAGGCCGTCGCTGCAATTCGTGAATATTTCGACACCCGCGGGTTTATCGAGATCGAAACGCCGATTCTTTTGAAATCCACGCCCGAGGGCGCACGCGATTTTATCGTGCCGTCACGCATTCATGCGGGTAAGTTTTTCGCATTGCCGCAGTCGCCGCAGATCTTGAAACAGATCACGATGATCGCGGGATTTGATAAGTACTACCAGATTGCCCGCTGCTTTCGCGACGAGGACCTGCGTGCCGACCGGCAGCCGGAGTTTACGCAGCTCGATATGGAAATGTCGTTTCCGCATCTCGAGATGGTCTATCGCGAGATGCAGGGGATGTTCAATCACGCCCTGCGTCTGATCGACGTCGACTTGCCGGCCGAATGGCCTCGCCTCACCTATGCCGAAGCAATGCGCCGTTACGGCTCGGACAAGCCCGACCTGCGTTTTGAGATGGAGCTTGTCGACCTGAGCGAAAATCTCCGTGATACAGATTTTGCTCCGTTTGCAGATACGCTAAAAGGGGGCGGCGAAATTAAATGCATCGTCGTAAAGGGCCGCGCGGACTACTCGCGTAAGCAAACCGACGAGCTGCAGGAGTTTGTAAAGCGCTACGGTGCGGGTGCTCTCGCGTGGATAAAGATTGGCGACGTTACAACGTCTTCGCTGCTCAAAGTTTTGGGTGATCAAACGATTTCACGCCTCGCAAGAACCGCGGCGGCGGAGAAAGGCGATGCCGTTCTAATCGTCGCCGGAAAGAAATCCGTTGTCGCCGCGTCGCTCGGTGCCTTGCGTAACGAAATCGGACGCCGCGAGAATCTGATCAACCGTGATCTGTATAAGTCGCTGATCGTGACCGAATTCCCGATGTTCGAGCACGACGAGGAGACCGATAGATACACCGCAGCACATCATCCCTTCACCTCGCCGATGGACGAGGACCTCGAGATGTTTAAGGCGGCGATCGAGGACGACTCGCAACACCACCTGCTCGGCGCCGTGCGTGCTAAGGCCTACGACGCCGTAATCAATGGCTACGAATGCGCGGGCGGCTCGATCCGTATCCATCAAAAAGACGTGCAGGCCTTAAACTTCAAAGCGCTCGGAATGACACCGGATGAGGCACGCGCCCAGTTCGGATTTTTCCTCGACGCGCTCGAATACGGCACGCCGCCGCACGGAGGCTTTGCCGCCGGCATCGAGCGGACCTGCATGATCCTCTGTGGCACCGAAAACATCCGCGACGTGATGGCGTTTCCAAAAACCGCCTCGGCCCAGGACCTGATGATGGACTCGCCCGGCGAAGTGGACGAAGGGCAGTTGAAGGAACTGGCGATAAGAATTTCCTAAGAGGCGTAATCCGCGAACTTCTTTCTCCGAACTCCATACCAAGAAATATCGTAGAATGCGGTTGAGATGCCCAGTAAGTACGACACAAATCCGCTTGATCCCGAGTTTCCCGAGAAGGTAAGGGCCGAGCGCGAGCATGAGATGGCGACTCAGGTCCTCAGGACCAGCGCGGCCGGGACGCGCACTTTTGCGCCGGCCATGCCCACCGAGGACGTTACTCGACGATTTTCGCCGGACATGGCATCTACGTTTTCCGCCCCGGTCAATGCCGCGATCACGCCGAATTTTTATCAGAACGTCAGCGCAGGCAACATCGACGACAGTAAGGAGCGAAAGGTCGCGAAGATCGGCCTGCCTGAGAATATCGTCACAGCCGTACCGTACATTCCGTGGTTCTTTGGGCTCGCTGCCGGGTTGATCTTGCTGCTCCTGACGCCGAAGAGTGAGGCCAAGGTGCGATTTCACGCTGCTCAAGGATTAGCTGCTCACCTCGGCATTTTTGGCGTCTCGATTATCCTCGCTATTGTCGGAGGATTTACGAATTTGGCGAATATCGGCCAGACGATCTTCGGAATAGTGACATCGATAATGCTCGTGATCTTCGCTTACAAGGCATTTCGCGGCCGGCCGATTCACATTGAGTCTATCGAGGATCTGACGAACTATCTCGAAGAAAAGATCGGCCCGGTGAGGTGTAAGACGATGCCGTTGTAAAATCTTGGACGATGGAATCTGAAAAATCTCTGCAGGAGACGCATTCGCCAAACGGCATCTGTTTTGGCTGCGGGCCGGCGAATGAAAAGGGCCTGCATATTAATAGCTTTCCCGACGGCGACGAGGTCGTAGCCACGTGGACTGCAGAGCCGCATCATCAGGCCTTTCCGGGAATCCTAAACGGCGGCATCATCGGTGCGCTGCTCGACTGCCATTCGAATTGGACGGCCGCCTATCACCTGATGGCCAAACGCGGCGAAGAGCGCACGCCGTGCACCGTTACCGCAGATTTTCATGTAAAACTTCTCAGACCTACGCCGATTGACGGCCCAATCACCCTAAAGGCCAGAGTTGTTGAATCGACCGATAACCGCGCCACCGTCGAGGCCGAGCTGATCGCAGGCGGAAAGGTCTGCGACACTTGCCGCGGTACGTTCGTCGCCGTGAAAGAAGGCCATCCGGCCTATCATCGCTGGTAAAAACGGCCGTTTTTGCGGCTTTCAGGCCGCATTTGCCTGCAGGAAATTGACGTTTGTCTGCGGGAAAATGCCGTTTGTCGGAAGGAAATTACCGTTTTCCTACAGGAAATTAGCGTTTGCGTGCAGGCAAATGCCGTTTGTCTTGAGTAAGTAGGCGTTTGTCTCGAGTAAATTGGCGTTTGTCTGCAGTAAATTGGCGTTTTACACACCGATTTTGGCCATTTGCGACGCGAATTCGCTCGTCAAACCGAGCTTTTCGAGCCATTCTTGCTGCTGTTTCATCAGTTGGGGCAGGTGAAAGACGTCCGAGAGTGCGTAGTTGACGAGATCTTCCGTCCAGATCCCGTCCCAGCGCGGCCCGAATTTTGCCCGCTGCGACTTGTCGAGATCTATCGCGAAGTATCGATACAGAGTTTCAGCTAGTGACGAAGACTGATTTGCGCCGCGCGTCAGCACCTTTTCGGCGATCATCGTGTCGAAGATGTTTGCAACCTCATAACCATTTTCGGTAAGAAATTGGAGATCGAATTTCGCATTGTGAAAGATCTTTACGACTGACGCGTCCGCGAGCACATCGGCAAAGCGGCCAGGGGCGATGCCTTCGCTGACGGGTAATAAAACACCAAATTCGCCGTCCGAGAATTGCACCGAGAATAGCCTGCCCTGCTTTGCGCTAAAGCCCGAGGTCTCTGTGTCACAACCGAGAATCGTGGCCGCGGCCAGACGCTCGTAGGCTAGATCGATCTCTTCCTCAGTTCTCGCTACTAGAATCTCCATCCCTGTTGGTTGTAAATTACTACTCGAGCTTATGCCCGACAAACTCAACGAAGTCGAAACGCGCATCATCGGCGCCCTCATCGAAAAACAGCTAACTACGCCCGAGTATTATCCACTCACGCTCAACTCGCTCGTAACAGCGTGCAATCAGAAGAATAATCGAGAGCCCGTGGTCGCCTACGACGAAAGCACCGTGACTGCGGCCATCGAGAATCTGCGTGAGCGCAACCTCGTCTATATTTTTTACGGCAGCACTAGCCGCGTGCCTAAATACAAACACATGCTGCCGAGTGTCTATGAGCTCGATCCGGCCGGCACTGCGGTGATGTGCGTGATGATGCTGCGTGGGCCGCAGACGCTGGGCGAGCTGCGCGGCCGGACAGAGCGGCTGCATCAATTCGAAGGTCTCGGCGAAGTCCAGGCGACACTCGACGCGCTGATCAGGCGCGATCCGCCGATGGTATTCAAGATTGAGAGGCAGCCCGGACAAAAGGAAGCGCGTTTCGCTCACCTGCTCGCAGGCGATGTCGATATTGAGGCTTTTACGCTCGCGCAGACAGCGGCGCGCGGCGCCCGAGAGAATCCGGGCGCGGAAAGGCTCGACAATCTAGAGCGCGAAATCTCGGAATTACGAGCCGAGGTTGCAGAGCTAAGAGCCAGCGTTGAAGAGTTTAAGAAACAGTTCGAATGAGGGAGCGGATCGTTACAACACGATTATCTTATTGCCCGATGCAGCATTTGTGACAACTATTTTTTGCCAGCGAGTCTCTCGAAAGCCTCACCCTGAAATTTATAGTGTCGCTCGTCATCGTTAGTCTCTACGCCGAGCTTCTTGTAGAACGTAACCGCCGGCGTATTCCAGTCAAGGACCATGAAGTCCAGCCGATCGCAGTTCGAGGCAGCTGCATCCACCGCGACCGCACTCAGCAATTTTTCACCGATACCTTTCCCGCGGTAAGCCTCCTTGACGTAAAGATCCTCGAGGTACATACTCCGCTGCCCGCTAAAGCTCGCAAAGCTCGGATAGTAGATTGCGTAGCCGATCTCGGCGTCGCTATCGCGCGCCATCAGTCCTCGCACGAATCCATCCTCGCCAAACATCGCCGCAGTCAATCCGGCCGCGTCGACCTTGCAGTACTCGCTAAGATTTTCGAACGCCGCAAGTTCATGCAGCATCGCGACCAACGTATCGACGTCGCCCGATATAATTTTTGAAATTGTAAGATCCATAAACTAAATGCGGCCGGCCCCTTACGATAAGGACCCGACCGCAAAATATAACAGCAGTACGCAGGGTTATTAAGTCTTCTTGCGTGTCGTCACCTTGGTCTTTGTATCCTTTACAGGTACGACGTCGGCTGCCTTGAGCACCTCTACGAGTGCGGGCACTTCGGTTGCGATTTCCGCGTACTTCGGATTACCTTTTGCGAGCGGCTCAAACTTTGCAAGGTAGTTTGCGGCCTCCTGATATTTTGCCTTGTCCTTGATCTCGGTCCCCTTGTCGTCATATGTCGTTCCACCCATGATCAGCGCGAGCGCTGCCCCGAAAAGGGCTTCCGGATTCTCGGGCGCAAGGGAAAGGGCCTTTCGATACTCAGCAATCGAAGCGTCATAATTTCCGCCCTGGCGAAGCACATCGGCAAGAACAATCGTCGCCTCGGCCTTCTTCGCGGCGTCGTTCTGCTGCTCGAGATAGGCGCCGATGATCGCCTTTGCAGGAATCGCGACTGGCTCTCCGACTTTCTTGATCTGCGCGGCGATCCTAAAAGTGCCGAGGGCATTTGTGATCGTCTCGTCGCGATAGCCCTCGACCGTTTTGGTCATCTCGGCGCTCGCGTTCGTTGTTGCCGTCAGCATATCCCACGACTTTCCAAAGGAAGTGGCCGCGTCGCCGAGGTCTTTCTCGACCTTGATCGAGATGTCGTTCTTTTCCTGCTGCGGCATGTCCTTCGTCTCTGACATTCGGCGGTATTCAGCAACTGCCCGTTGCTTCAGGCTTATGCCCTTATTGATATAGAAGCGGGGCGTGATACCGATAAAATCCGGAACGGCCGCGATGCCCTCGTCATATTTTGCAATGGCGAGAGTGTAATTCTTTGCGTTGAACGCCGCCGCGCCTTCGTTGACGAGCTTGCTCGCGACTTCAGAGTCTCCTTGGCTCTTAGCGTTCTTGGCCTCGACGGCAGCAATATCGGCTTTCGACTTCAGGATTTGTGCCCGCTGCTCGGATGTCAGGTTGCCGCCCTCTCCCGTCTCGAGCGTTTTTACGGCGTTTCGCGCTTCCACCTCGCTCACCCTTCTTCCATTGCCGACCGAAAGAGGAATAACGATGCCCGCCAACCCGGCCTTAACGCGAGACAGAAAATTGGGTGCGAACTTCGGCGCGCTGGCAACGATGATATAGCTCATTCCGGCCATCGTGTCCGCAAAGGTGACCGCACCATCCTTATCGGTCGTGCCAGTCAATTTCCCGGCCATATCGAGGCGATAAAGGTCGATCGTCGCCCCTGCGACTGGGGCCTTTGTATCAGCCGTCTCGACGCGGACACTGGTCGCCTCCATCTGAGCCATCGCCGAACCGCCGGCAACCAGAATAAGAACGAGAATTGAAAAAAGAAGATAGGATCTACGCAACATAAATTCCTCCGAAAGATTGGGCCCTGCTTTCCTCGACGCTTAACACACGTACCTTTTGATGCCGTGTTGACAAAGATTGGTTGACCCGTTTATACCCTTATTCTAACCCACCTCGTTACATTTTTGAAGCATTTCGGCGTCGAATGTATTCGGTCCCGTGCGTATTAGATTATGACTCGCTGCGTGCTATGTTCTCCTTTGGATGCCGATGGATAGGCGAATCTATAATTTTAGCTCCGGGCCGGCGGTGATGCCGCTGCCCGTTCTCGAGCGCGCTCGCGACGAGATGCTGTCTCTCGGCGGCGCCGGAATGAGCGTGATGGAGATGAGCCATCGCTCCAAAAGGTTCGCAGAGGTGCTCGATAAGGCCGAATCCGGGCTTCGGTCGCTGCTCGCGGTGCCCGAGAATTTTAGGATCTTATTTATTCAGGGCGGCGGCTCGCTCCAATTCTCGATGGTGCCAGTGAACTTTCTCGGCGCCGACGCTCACGCAGATTATGTTGTGACCGGCCACTGGGGAACCCGTGCCGCTGACGAAGCGTCATTAATTGGCGACTCGCGCGTCGTCTATTCGAGCGCGCACTCGCTCTTCAGCACTATCCCCGGCGCAGACGCGATAGAGAATTCTGCCGACGCTGCGTACCTGCACTACGTCGCCAACGAGACGATCGAGGGCGTCGAATTTAATTACGACATCGACGGCAACGGCGTGCCTGTCGTGTGCGATATGTCGTCGAATATTCTCTCCAGGAGAATCGACTGGCAAAAGTATTCGCTCATCTACGCAGGTGCCCAAAAAAATATCGGCCCGAGCGGCGTCGCAGTGGTCATAATCAGCGATGAGATGCTCGCGAACGTACGGCCGTCGCTGCCCTCCGTTCTCGACTATCAGAAAATCGCCGCCAACGGCTCTATGGTCAACACACCGAATACCTGGGCGATCTATATGATCGGCCTCGTATGTGACTGGGTCGCGAGCGAAGGAGGCGTCGACGAGATGGAACGACGAGCCGGCGAAAAGTCCGCGATCGTCTACGATGCGGTCGATTCGAGTGACGGATTTTATGTCGGCCATGCGGCTCGTGAGGCGCGCTCGCGAATGAATATTACATTTCGCCTCGCAAGCGACGGGCTCACCGAAAAGTTCTGCAGTGAGGCCCAGAGCAATGGTTTCGACGGTCTTCGCGGACATCGCACCGTTGGAGGCGTTCGGGCATCGATCTATAACGCCTTCCCGATCGACGGTGTCTACCATCTGCGCGACTTCATGAGCGATTTTGCCGCCAAGTCCAAAGCTGGAAAAACTGTACGATTATCACGTTCTAAGGGCGAAGAGATCGTCCAGTAAAAGTAAAACGGGGCCGATGTCTAAATCCGCCCGTTCGTCTTTGGATTCGTGCTCGCGCTAATCTGCGAGCTTTGCCACGTTTTCGGCTTGGGGTCCTTTTGGACCGTCGGTCACCTCGTATTCCACCTCCTGCCCTTGTATGAGCGTCTTATAACCATCACCCGAGATCGAACTGTAATGGACAAAAATATCCTGCTCGCCGGGCTGCTCAATAAAGCCGTACCCCTTGGCATTGTTAAACCACTTCACCTTGCCAATAGCCTTTGACATCTGTAGCAATTCCTCCTAAAACTTCTTCGTGTAATACAAATCTCGAATGCGGTTCGCATCGAGAAAAATCGTCAAACCGGAATCAGCTTGGCCAAGTGCGCAGGTGGAAGGGTGCGCGTTTCTTGCGATTCGAAAACAACACTTACGAACAAGTGAAATCTTAAACTGCAAGATTCGCGCCGGGCCTTAACTAAGAGTGTTTTTGATTGACGAAAGAGAATCTACCGGAAATCGTTAAACGCTGTCAAGACGTAATTCGCTTTTAATCTTTCGACGTGAGAAATTAGTTTTGCCCATGGACGAATACGGTAAAAACTCGCTGCTCTCGTATAACGAATATCTCAAAGTCCCGGAGCTGATCGAGCTGCAGCGAAACCTGTCAGATCCTGTCAGCCATGACGAACTGCTCTTCATCGTCATCCACCAAACCTACGAGCTATGGTTTAAGCAGATACTTCACGAGCTCGACGCGGCGATAAAATGGATCGACGAAGGCCGCACCTTTCGCGCAAATCACAGCCTGCGCGGCGTCGTGTCTATCGAGCGAATCCTCGTCACGCAAATTCATATTCTCGAGTCGATGGCACCGATCGGCTTTCTCGAGTTTCGCGATAAGCTCAATCCTGCCAGTGGTTTCCAGTCGATACAGTTTCGCGAGATAGAGTTTGTCTCCGGCGCCAAGGACGAGAAGATTCTCGAAACTTTCAAGCGAGACGAGTTCGCATACGCGCGGCTGCAAGAAAGATTTGCGAAGCGCTCACTTGCCGATGCATTTTGGGCAATCGTCGGTCGCGGCGGCCTCGCGGTCGATACGCGCGAAGATCGTATCGCGAGCACGGTCGAGATACTCACGCATCCTGAGAAACACGCCGAGCTTTACAATATGCAGGATCTGCTGATCGAGCACGACGAGATGATCGTCGCCTGGCGCTATAACCACATCCTGATGGTTGAGCGAATGCTAGGCATGAAACGCGGTACCGGCGGCAGCGACGGCGTGGGTTATCTGCAGACCACGCTTTCTAAAAAGTTTTTTCCCGAGCTATGGGAGGCAAGAACGCATCTCACAGTCCCCTAAACAAATTCGGCAAAGACCTCATTCGAAAAGAGCATTCCCTTTCGCGTCAGTCTAAGACGGCCGTCCGAGATTTCGACCAGCTCGGCGTCCGTCAGACGCTCGATTTCAGCTCGATATGTCGGCAGCAAATCCTTGCCAAAACGCGTCTCAAAATCTGCGAGATCGATTCCTTTCGTTAATCGCAGACCGAGAAAGATAAATTCCGATTCTGCGTTGACCGTCTCGCGAAATATCTCCGCGCTTCCGCTCTCGCGAATCGAGGCGACGTACGCCGCGGTGTCGCGAGTATTTGCGTAGCGTTCGCGGCCGGTAAATGAGTGCGCCGAGACACCAAAGCCGTAGACCGGATCAAGCCGCCAATATTTTATGTTGTGTCGCGACTCGAATCCCGGTCTCGCAAAGCTTGATATTTCATACTGCTCGTAACCGGCCGCACCTAGTCGGTCGAGCATCACCTCGTACATTTCGGCCGCGAGTTCTTCGTCGATTGGTTTGCGGCGCCCGCTTCGAACCTGCTCGGCGAGCGGCGTGCCCTCGTGAATCTCGAGAAGGTAGAGCGAAATGTGCTCTGGCGACATCGCGATCGCCTCATCGAGATTTCGCTGCCAGTCATCCATCTTTTGATCGGGCAATCCCGCGATCAGGTCAAAGCTGATGTTGTCGAAGAGCGTCTCGCGCAGCAGTCGAAAAGTTTCGCGAGCATCATTCGCGTCGTGCCCGCGGGCGAGCAATTTTAGATCGCGATCATTAAACGTCTGCACGCCAAAGCTCGCCCGATTTATCCCCACAGATTTATATGCACGCAGTTTTTCCGCGTCAACCGTCGCGGGATTCATCTCCACCGTGATCTCCGCGTCGCTCGAAACATCGAATCTCGTATTGATCTCACGCAGAATCTTTTCGACCTGATCCGCCGTCAACAGCGAAGGCGTACCTCCGCCGAAATAGACGGTGTCCATCAAATTTTGAATTTCGAATTTTGAATTTCGGATTTCGGAGCAAAGCGACGCCACGTATCGCCCAACCGCGTCGCCATCCCGATACACGTCGGTCGCGAAGTCGCAGTACGAACACCGCGATTTGCAGAATGGTATGTGGAGATAAACGCCGGCGGTCATATTCGCAATAGAGAATAACCGAAAAGCTATTCGTTATTACGAAAGCTGGTCTCCGAGGGCGCTCGACCAGGCAGACTCGAGATCGGAAACGTGTGCGGCGAATTGCGTTTCACCGGCGCTGAAAGACACTTGGCCGCCGCCCGCAGTGCCGATTACTTCGAACGGATGCTCACCGACAATGCTCTTTACCTCGTCGAGTTTTTCCGGTGAAAAGCTTATGACGATTCGCGAGGGTGTCTCGCCGAATAGTAGCGATTCTGCCGAAAGCTCTGAGCTGAGCTCAATCGTCGCGCCAATCGCATTGCGGCCGAGCGAAGAGAAGCAGCATTCCGCAATCGCGATGGCGAAACCTCCGTCGGAGCAGTCATGCGCGGAGCGGATCAAGTTCGCATCGATCAGCCGAAGAAGCGTTTCCTGAACGCGTCTTTCCTCGTCCAGATCGACGATCGGGCAGATGCCGTTTGCGATCATCTCATCGGTCGAGAGGCCGAGAATTTCTCGTGCGTATTCGCTTGCGGCGAGGTCGTCTCGCGTGTCTCCGAGCAGTGCAACGAGGTCGCCTTCACGCTTGAACCACGGCGTAACTATCTTGCGGCTGTCCTCGATCAGCCCGACCATACCGATCGTCGGGGTCGGCAGGATGCCGCGGCCGTCGGTCTCGTTATAGAACGAGACGTTGCCGGAGACGACCGGCGTTTCGAATGCCTCGCACGCCTCCGTCATGCCGTCAATAACGTCGGAGAATGCACGCATCACCTCGGGCCGCTCGGGCGAGGCAAAGTTCAGACAGTTCGTTACCGCGATCGGCCTCGCGCCGACGCACGTTACGTTTCGCGCGGCCTCGGCAACCGCGAGCTTTGCGCCTTCTTTCGCATTGATCGCAACGAACCGGCCGTTCCCATCGAGGCACATCGCGATCGCCCGCCGTGTTTCTTTAATTCGAATCACCGCCGCATCCGCGCCGGGCGTTACGACCGTATTTGTACGCACCATCGTGTCGTACTGCTCATAAACCCAACGCCTCGAGCAGATGTTCGACGAAGCCAACAAACGACGCAGAGCATCGTTTGAGTCGTGACTCGTGAGTCGTGAGTCGTGAGTCAAGACAGACGGACTCGCGACTGGCGACTCGCGACTGGCGACGGACGCCATCGGCCGCTCATACTTCGGCGCTTCATCGGTTAGGCCAAGCACGGGCAGATCGGCTTTGAGATCGCCATTGTGAAAAATCTTCAGCCGGTCGCCCTCAACGACTTTTCCGATAACGACGCAATCGAGATCCCATTTATTAAAGATCTCAACGACCTGCTTCTCCTGCCCCTTGCGAGCGACGATCAGCATCCGCTCCTGCGATTCCGAGAGCAGCATTTCATAGGCCGTCATGCCCGTCTCACGCTGCGGCACTTTCGTGAGGTCAATCTCGAGACCGGTGCCCGCACGTGCGGCCATCTCGACCGACGAGCTTGTCAGCCCCGCCGCGCCCATATCCTGAATGCCCTCGATCGCACCAGAGCGCATCGCTTCTAAACATGCTTCCAGGAGAAGTTTTTCTAAAAAAGGATCGCCGACCTGCACGGTCGGGCGTTTCTCGAGGGCCTCGTCGTCAAACTCGGCCGACGCCATAGTCGCTCCGTGTATACCGTCACGGCCGGTCTTTGCTCCCGCGTACAAGACAGGATTTCCAATTCCCGACGCCTTGCCAAAAAATATTTGGTCCTTGCGAACGATGCCGAGGGCGAACGCGTTGACCAGCGGATTTAACGAATAGCTCTCGTCAAACACGACCTCCCCGCCAATCGTCGGCACGCCAAAACAATTGCCGTAATGACCTATGCCTGCAACGCAGCCCTTGAGAATCGATTTGTTGCGATTACCATGTTTTGCGCTATCGAGCGGGCCAAATCGCAAACTGTTCATCGCCGCGATCGGTCTCGCGCCCATCGTGAAAACGTCTCTGAGAATTCCGCCGACGCCCGTCGCGGCGCCCTGGAAAGGCTCGATAAACGACGGATGATTATGCGACTCGACCTTAAAGGCAACACACCAGTCATCGCCGATATCGACCACACCTGCATTCTCGCCCGGCGGCACAATCACGCGTTCTCCGGTCGTCGGCAGCCTCTTTAGATGGACGCGAGACGACTTGTACGAGCAGTGCTCCGACCACATCACGCTGAAGACGCCAAGCTCCGTCAGGTTTGGCTCGCGTCCCATCAGCGTCTTTATCCGTTCGTACTCGTCAGGGGCGAGGCCGTGCTGTTCGACAATCTCAGGCGTGATTTCAGATGCGTTCATCGTGCTGTTTTCTCCGGGCCTAGGCAAAGAAAACTTCAGATTCTAACGCGTTTCAGAATCGATGTCGATTTGGGTCGAGCGTGCTCTGACCCATCGAGCATGCTTGCCTGTCCATTTAATAAATATGCACAAGGCACCGCACTTTCCAAAAAAATTCAAAAGTATTTGACTATGTTTATTAGGTGCGCCTGCGACGCGCCATTACGGCCGGCGCACGTATGGTAATCTAGCCGTTCGGAAATGCTCTATATTTCGCAACTGATTAATCGTCCTATCTTTGACGACCGCGGTGAGAAAATCGCCGTAATCAAGGACGTTTTAGTGCGATATGGGGATAGCGATCACCCACCGGTGATCGGCCTCGTCGCGCGCTATCGCCGGCGGGATTTCTTTATGCCGAGCCGCGATTTTAAGGACCTCGGCCTCAGCGGGGCTACGATGACGTCGACCCGGCTCGACCTCACGCCATTCATTAGACGCGAGGGCGAAGTGCTGCTGCATAAGGACGTTCTCGACAATCAGCTAATCGATGTCGACGGTAAGCGGGTCGTGCGCGTAAATGACGTCCAGCTGATCGAGACCGGTGAGAGCTGGCACGTCTCGGGGGCGGATGTCAGCTTTCAGGGATTTATTCGAAGGCTCATGCCAAAGGGCTTTTTTGGAAGTTCTAAGACCGTCGAGGTGATCGATTGGACGGACGTCGGATACCTGGCGACCGATACGACGACCGTGACAGTTCAGTTAAAGTCTTCTCGCGATAAACTCTCGCGGCTGCATCCTGTTGAGATTGCACAACTTGCGGAGTCGCTCTCGCCTATACACCGGACCGAGGTTGTCGAGAGTCTTGCTGACGAGGTCGCCGCCGACACGCTTGAGGAAATGTCTACGGAGGCCCAGGCCCGCATTCTCGAGGAGCTCGATCAGGAGCGGGCCGCAGACATTCTCGAGGAGATGTCACCAGACGATGCTGTAGACGTGCTCGATCGGATGGACAGCCAGAAATCCGAACAGCTATTTGCCTTGATGGATGATGACGAAAAGGCCGATGTCGCGGAGCTCATGGCCTTTGAGAACGACACGGCGGGCGGTCTGATGACCACGGAATTCATAGTCTTTCCGAGGCACCTAACCGTCGGCGAGACGATTCGGAGCCTGCGTGAAATGGCCGAGACCCCAAACATGATTTACTACATGTACGTGGTCGAGGAGGCACACTCATGGAAACTCGCAGGACTCATCAGCCTGCGCTCACTCATCCTCGCGGATCCGACAAAAAGGCTCGAAGAGGTGATGCGAACGGAGTTTCGCTTCGGCCATCCTACGGACTCCGCTGCCCAGGTAGCCCACGCGATTGCGGAATACAACCTTCTGGCCTTGCCAATCGTCGATGATGAAGGAGATATAGCAGGTATAGTTACCGTAGACGATGCTATGGAGATTCTGCTGCCAAAAGGTCTGCAGCGGCGGCTGCCGAGGCTGTTTGGGTAAAGAAACCGCGAGGAGCAAATTCGCGTACTAGCGATATTACGCACGCCACGCAGGCCTTTTCGCCCGTGTGATAGACTTTCTTAAATATATTTCGGAGGTAGTTTTCTAATGAGAGGTTTCGCAATTTTGGTTAGTTTGGTCTCTGCTCTCGCATTCGCAGCGAGCGCACAGGGCATTGCGGTCGGATCGAAAATCGATAATTTTTCGCTGCTCGATCAGAACGGGAAAATGCAGTCGCTCAATGCTATGAAGGGTAAGAATGGTGCGGTCATCATGTTCGTCTCGTCACGATGCCCGGTGGTTAGGGATTACAACGAGCGGATGAATCAGATCGCGGCGGATGATAGTGCAAAAGGCATTACGTTTATTGGGATAAATTCGAATTCGTCTGAAATGGACAGCATCGCCGGCACAGCCCTCGCGGGGACGAAGACCCATATCGATTCGACTTATAAATTCAGCGTGTTATTCGATAAGGGCAATGTCGTCGCCGACAAGCTCGGCGCAACTGTTACGCCCGAGGCATATTACATCGACGCGAATAATGTCCTGCTGTACCACGGCGCCATCGACAACGACCGCTCCGGTGCAAGCATCGGCAGTCCGTATCTCCGAACGGCGTTCGATGCGGGACTTGCGGGCATGAAAATCGAACGGTCCACCGCCAAGGCTTTTGGTTGTTCAATTAAGCGGGCTAAATGACCTGGGGTTTACATTCTCAGATAAGGGCGGCGCTCGTTTGTGCCGCCCTTACTTTCTTGATCGCGCTTCCTGTGCTTGGTCAGTCGGTAAAAACTCCGAAGGTCGCGCAGATCGATCTTGAGAAGTTAAAAATCGCTCTTAAACCGAACGGCAAGCCGCTTCTTGTAAACTTTTGGGCCACGTGGTGCGACCCGTGCCGCGAGGAATTTCCCGATCTCGTAAAGCTGCACGAGAAATATCGCGACCGAATCGATTTTGCGACCGTTTCGCTGGACGACCTCGCGGAAATCAAGACATCGGTGCCGAAATTCCTGCGTAAGATGAAAAGCGAGATTCCCGCCTACTTGCTCAAAGCGACTGACGACGACGCGGTGATTCGATATGTTTCGCCCGACTGGAGCGGCAACCTGCCGCTGACGATCATCTACTCGCCAGATGGCAAGCAGGTCTACGTCAAGAACGCAAAGTTTGACTACGCAAAGATCGCCGAGGTCATCGAACGTTTAACCACGCCTACTGTTCCCGCAGCACCCACCCATCCGGATCGATAACCGGAACCGCTCCGGTAAAGCTAACGCTTGCTTTCCCATCCCGCATCTCAACCCGTGTCGGGCGCCCGTTGATGATGACCTCAATTGGCATTGAAAACGGCATTTCGTTTGGCGTCTCCCATCGGAGGTTTAGCGTGCTTCCGCTTACGCGGCTGACAAGCTTTGGCAGCCTTGGCTGACGCAGATAAAGCTCAAAGAACCAATCAAGATCGCGGCCCGACTCGGCCTCGGCGATCGCGAGGAAGTCGTCGGTATTGACGAGCCGCGTCTGGCTGCCATCGGTGGCCCGCTCGTGGGCCTTTGTCGGGTAGGCCATGCGGCGAAGTGCACGGAAGAATGCAGCATCGCCGAGCAGATATCTAAGCGAATGCAGGATATAAGCCCCTTTGCCGTAGATGTCGCCATCGGACTTTAGATAGTCCGGCTCGACCATATAGACCTGATATGCGATCTTGGACTCGCGCGGCGCTACCGGCTGCTTGTTGCGGAAAGTTTTCCCTTTCGCCGCCATCGTTTTCAGATACTTCGGCTTCCCGTTAAGGTGCTCGACATATAGCGCGTCCATGTAGGTCTGAAAGCCTTCATGTAGCCAGAAGTCCCGCCAGTCTGATGCTGTAACAAGGTTTGCCCAGTACTCGTGGCCATACTCATGCAAGAGCAGCCAGTCAGTGCCATCCTCGTTGTACTTGAACTTATTTCCATACGCGATATGCGTCGAATGCTCCATGCCGAGATGCGGCGTCTCGACGATTCCGACCTTCTGAGAGCGAAACGGCACGGGGCCCAAGTACTTCTCCATAAAGGCGATGTACTTTTTCTGCTCTGCAATCAGGCTCGGAGCCTTGTCCGCGTTTTCCGGTAGCACGTAAAAATCTATCGTCAGCGGACCTGAAACCGCCGTCCTGTGGGGCGTGCGAATGAGCTTGTACGGTGCCGCATCAAAGACGATCGAGTAATTCGGGATCGGATTTGTCATCCGCCAGGAATATGTCGTGAGGCCAGCGCCTGACTTCTTTGTCCCGACGAGTTTTCCCGGGCCGACTGCAACCAGTGGATCGGGAACCGTTATGTTCATCGTCGCGAGCGAGGCCTTGTCTGAAGGATGGTCCTTGCATGGAAACAGCAGATCTGCCCCGTCATTCTGAAGAGCTACGGAGATCCAGTCTGCTCCGCTAAGCGTCTTCTCCCACATGAATCCGCCTACCCACGGCGCACGCGGCGCAAGGCGAGGCGTGCCCGCATAGCGAACTACGGTCTTTATCTCGTCACCGACCTGTTTTGTCATCGGAAACCAAATCCAGATCTCGTCGGCACGCCGTTCGTAGCGTAGATCCATCATGCCGTCCGAAACGTTCTCGATTCGGAACGGCGTGTCGAGGTCGAGAATTATCACGTTCGTCGGGATCACGGTAAGGGCCGTCATCGTCGTAACGCCCGAGATCGACTTTGTGGCAGGCGTGACGTTGAGACTTACCTCATACGAATGCACGTCGTAAACGGCCTGCTCAAAGCGAAGCGGCCCGCCAGTCTCCGTCGGGCGGACTCCGAGCTCACGCTGGGCAACAGCGCTGCAGGCAATAAGAAGTAGCACACCGAATGACGAAAAGATTCTCATAGTTTTATTCCAGCGGTCCGTTTCGAGATCTGCAGCTTGCGGAAATTCCAAATGCTTTACATACCGCCATGGATCAAAGAAAATACATCGAACGCAGGCAATGTTTAGCAAGATTATACTCTCGATTCTGATTATTACGTCCCTCGGCGGCGCCGCCCATTTTCAGACCGTCAAGCCACCCACGAAATTGAACTCGCGACCCATAGAGCGGGCGTTGCCCGTGGCCGAACCTTTCGACAAGGTGACGGTCGCCGAGATGGCCGCGCGGTGCGCCACCTTGGACACCGAAGCCGGCGTGATCGAATTGGAGTTTTTCCCGGAGAGTGCCCCGGAATCCGTTCGCAACTTCCTGAATTTGGCAGCCGCCGGCCTCTACGACACGACGACGTTCAGCCGCGTTGTCGCAGGGTTTGTGATTCAGGGCGGCAGTCTCGGCACACGCGAGGGACTACTCACAAAAGCAATAGCGGACCGTGCCCGCCGCATCGTTCCCGACGAACCGAACAAAATACTCCACGAGCGGGCTATAGTCTCGATGGCACGCGGCGACGAGCCAAACACCGCGACGACAAATTTCTTCGTCCTCGTCGATAAGGCGCCTCATCTCGACAACAAATTTGCCGCGTTTGGCCGCGTGACGAAAGGAATGGAAGTCGTGGATGCCATAAACAAGGCACCCACTAAAGAAGAAAAGCCCGAGAAGCCCGTACGCGTCAAGAAGGTAAGCGTAGTGCTCTGCTCGACCTAGATAGATTGCATTATATGTGAGCAACCCAACCTGATTATTATGGGGGTTCACTCAGAAATTGCTTTTTTCTGAATATAATTCTGTATCCTGCAGTTTCCACCTTTAAGGTCCCCTCCAGCTCATCAGAAATGGAAAAATCTTTATAAACCTTTGCGCTGGCAAAATTATTTTTTAACTCTTTGGCCATATTCAGTGGCACCGATACCTTAGCGATCTCAATCTGTCCCAATAAAATCGGGAACATCTCCATATCCGCATCATAAATGCCGAGACTTGCATATATTTCTGATGGATAGAGGCTGTGCATGAGTAGTGAATACTCTTTAAGTTTAGGATGGACTAATCCTATTATCTTTGCCTCATATTTCTTGTTATTCGTCCAACGAAGTTGTTGTACTCGCTTTAGTCTTAAATTGGCGGCATCAGTAGTTTCAAACTCGCCTTTTTGTGCTGTCCCTAAGCCCTTCAACACTTCTTGGTCAACCTCGTTCTGAGCTTGCTTTGAAAGAGAATCTATTTCCTTAGAAAGAAATCCTATTTTCTCAATTGCGTCAATAGGTTTCATATTGAGGAAGGAATCAGCTCTTACAGGATTTAGGTCACTGGGTATCGGATTTATCAAAATACTTCGCACCGATAAGAATCCTCCTGAACCGCACTGCCAACCCCAAATCTTCACTTTGTTGCCCTTGAGAAGCAACGACTTGACGAGTAAATCTTTTACGGGTTTTAGTCCTAAAGGAATATTCAAAGAGAAATGATTTCGTTTACTACTCGAAGTGGAACGGAGTATTCGCCCTTTTACAACTTCAAGAGATTTATCCGAAAGGACTTCTATCCAAGCGTCATCGACGCTGTCCGGATCTGTTCCGGAAGCCATAACCGACCCTATTGTGGGACCGATTTCCAGGCACATAAACCGATCGTACTGATACTCAAGATTAATGGCGCCTACAATTGAGTTCTTACTATCTGTCAAAATCTCAGGGATCTGCTGAGAACTCCCTTCTAGGGCTCCTCCAATCAAAAGGGAAAGTGCAAGAGCGGATTTGGAGAGTCTATTCATACGTAAGATTTATATCTAGTGTCATCCGATATTCATTCGCCATTGATGGATGGCCGTGAGCCATTGAGACATCGACCCCTTTTTTATAGGTCTCGATCGCTTTTTCGCGGTTCCCCGACTGCACGTAGGCGTTTGCGAGGACGCCATATGCATTTCCTTCATCGTCCGATGCTTGCAGATACTTTTCTAGAATCTCGATTATCTTCGCGTGCTCGCCTTTTTTTTCGTACTCTTTCGCGAGGCCAAACATCACCATCGTATTCGACGGGTCGGCGGCCAACATCTGCTCAAAAACTTCAATCCGGTCTTGCATGAATTGAGAGTAGCAGAGGCGGAACTCAGCCGTAAGGCTCAGACTTCCATTCTCGCTATGCGAACAGGCCCTGCTGGACGGGTTCGACCGAGGCGGCTTGGACATTCGGCTCCGGGGCCGGCTCGCGTCCCTCGAAGCCGAGCCGTTTGAAGTGAAAGTCGAACATCTTTTGCACCATATTCCACTGCTCGGTGCTTCCGACACTCCGCTCAGCGTAGGAGCGATGCCGCATTATCCCGCCACGTTCTCGCTTAAGGCTGTTGGTGATTTTCTTGGCACGCGTGGGCGAGACGCGCTCCTCTAACCGTTGCAGAAAATACGCCTCGATGGAGTCATTATCGAGCCTCAGCAGGCCCATGAAGGCCCGCGTCGCTCCGGCTGCGCGTGCGCGCTCGAGCAACTTCGGGACGTCGTCCTCGCTGTAACCTGGAATCACGGGGGAAATTCCAATGCCCACCTTTATACCGGCATCCGCGATGGTCTGCATCGCGCGAAATCTGGCCTCCGGCACCGGTACATACGGCTCGAAAGGATTTGACTTCTCTTTCGTGAGAAAAGGAATCGAGAAGAATACAGTAACCTTCGCGAGTTTTTTCAAAACGTCGAGATCGCGAGTGACAAGCGGCGATTTAGTAATAACCCCGACCGGCACCTGAAAATCCGCACAAACCTCGAGGCACTGCCGGGTCAGCTTGTACTCCGCCTCGAGCGGCAAATAAGGATCGGTGGCGAAGGAAAAATCGATATGCGGAAAACGCGTCCGCGTCTTTTTCAGTTCCTCTCGGAGCACTTTCGGTGCGTTCGGTTTTACGACGATCTTTGTTTCGAAATCCGTTCCAGCGCCGTAGCCCAGGTACTCGTGATACTGCCGTGCGAAGCAGTATGTGCAGCCGTGAATGCACCCGCGATAGCAGTTGACCGTGTATCGAAACCCGCCTTCCCAATCCGAGGCATACGCCTTCGTGATCATCTTCTTAGTCGCGGTTTCCTCAAACACTTCTAGCTTGGTCGGTGGCGGTTCGCCAATATACTCGGCAGAGAGCTTGTTGTAAGGATTAGGAGGGTTTTTGATGTATCGCACAGATGCAACAGTATCGCATGTGGGGATTGAAAGACAAGCGTTTACTCATGCGGAGCGATGCTCGGGGAATTTTTTCTCGCACGATCATTTATCAAACGAGTTATGCCGACGAGGATAAAAAGGAATGATGCGAGGGCTAAAGGAATCGGGACACAACACGCCGCCATTTCCGCGGCGTCTGGGTTTCGCGGATCAGAGCCATATCTGAGAATAAGGATCGGCACCAGCACGACAAGAAGTAATAACAAAAGGCCGGTACTAAGGAAGTTTCTGATCTTCACAATTCTCTTTGCATCAGTAAGTCTGTCTGCTCATCGGAGCCAAGCTGAAATGTATGTTTTCCGACGACGCGAAAGCCGTTCTTCTCATAAAAACGCTGCGCACGCGGGTTGTACTCCCAGACGCCGAGCCACATGACATCGTGGTCGTGCCTTCGGGCCCGCTCAAAACAAGCATCCATCAGATTTTGCCCGACGCCCTGGCCGAGATACTCCTGATGAGAATACAGACGCGACAGCTCGACTGGGCGCGCCGCTGTAATTCCGGGCTCGATAGAATCGACGATCAGCTTTGCGTAGCCTGCGGCCTTGCCGTCGATTGCCGCGACGAGAAAGATATTCTTGTTAGACGCGAGTTCTTCCGTTATCTGCTCGAGGGAGAAAGCCTGTCGCATGTAATGCGCAAGGTCATCGGGCGCATTCTTTGGGTGGTGTGCGAACGCGTCCCAGAAGGTCGTGTACGACAAGTCAGTGAGCAACTTGGCGTCGTCAGTTGTGGCTGGGCGAATACTGATCACGACAGGGCTATTTCATTATGAGTTTTGCGATCGTCTGCAGCTGCATATTTGACGTGCCCTCGTAGATCGAGCCGATCTTGGAATCGCGCCAGAATTTCTCGACAGGATAGTCTTTCACATAGCCATACCCGCCGTAGAGCTCGATAGCCTTGGATGAGACGGCTTCGGCGCAGCGGGAGGAGTAGAGCTTTGCAATCGCGGCTTCCTTGAGAAACGACTTTCCGGCGTCCTTTAGGCGGGCCGCATTGTAGACCAATAGCCGCGTCGCCTCAATCTCAACCGCCATCTCGGCTAGCTGGAACTGCACCGCCTGAAAGCTGCTGATTGATTGGCCAAACTGCTCGCGTTCCTTGGTATAACCGAGAGCAGCCTCGTAGGCTCCCTGAGCAATGCCGAGCATTTGGGCAGCAATGCCGATGCGGCCTTCGTTGAGCGTCTCGATCGAGACCTTGTAGCCCTTGCCGACTTCGCCTAAGACGTTTTCTTTTGGTACTTTGCAGCCGTCGAATATGAGTTCAGTGGTAGACGAAGCTCGGATCCCAAGCTTGTCTTCCTTCTTTCCAACCGCGAACCCTTCGAAACCTTTTTCAACGATAAAAGCTGTGATTCCCTTATATCCGGCCTCAGGGTCAATGGTCGCAAAGACGAGAAAGATCTCCGCCTCATTCCCGTTTGTGATCCAAAGTTTTTGTCCATTAACTTCGTAATGATCACCCTTATCGACGGCACGTGTTTTTAATGCAAACGCGTCCGAACCTGAGCTTGCTTCGCTGAGCGCGTAGGCCCCGACCTTGCCGCTCGCCATCTGCGTTAGATATTTCTTCTTTTGATCGTCATTCGCCCAACGCATAAATGCGTTTGTAACAAGCGTGTTGTGCACATCGACGAATACAGAAACGCTGGCATCGACACGCGCAAGTTCTTCGATCGCGAGGATCGCATTAAAGATCGTCGAGCCGGCGCCGCCGTATTCCTCCGGCGACTCGATGGCCATCAGGCCCAGATCGAAACACTGTTTGATGAGGTCGGCATCGAGCTTCGACGCGTGCTCCATCTGCTCGACTTTTGGCCGTACCTCACCCTCGGCAAACTCGCGAACAGAGGCTCGAAACATCTCTTCGTCTTCGCTCAAAACTGTCAATCCGGCAATAGAAAATGCGGCTCCCGCTGCTGTGCTCATAACTAATTCCTGCAAGACGTTTGTTAAACGTGAGTGCGATAAAATAACATCTTAGTCAAGCCGGGAAGCAAAGGCAATGCCGCCATTTGCGTGAAAAATACCCTCAACGGCGGCCGCTCCGATGCCCACCACACCCTCGCAACGAAACACCGTGCTGCTAAAAATCGCCGGAGTTTTGCTTACTTTGGGCGGCGTCGCCCTGTTTTCATACTTGATATATTCGGTCGGAATTGGCGAGCTAGTTGCGAGCATTGGTTCATTCGGTTTCGGCGGGTTTGCGATAATCCTCTTCCTTTATTTCCTGCGAATGGCGGTGCGGGCCTCGGCCTGGCGGTTATCCGTCTACGAGCCGTATTCGCTTTCCTTTCGCGACACAATGGAGGCCGTGCTGATCGGCGAGGCGATGAGCAGTATTATCCCGCTCGGCATCGCGGTCAGCGGCACTTCGAAAGCTATAGCCGTCCGCCACCGCGTCCCGTTTCTAGCTGGCCTGTCGTCGGTCGCGACAGAAAATCTTTTCTACAGCGTCGTGACGAGCCTATTCATAGTACTCGGGGCGGTTTCGTTTCTGAGGCTTTTTCAACTGGATCCGGGTTGGGTCTGGACGATCGACGTGTTGATCGTGCTGATAATCCTGATCGTACTCTTTATCGTCTTAATGGTGATAAGGCGATGGCATCTCGCGAGCAATTTTTGCAATTTTCTGTACGGCCGCGGATTCTTTGTCGGCATTCTGGACACAGGCCGTGGGCATGTACGTCGGTTTGAGGACACCATCTTCGACTTTTACCGGCAGCATCCCGAGAGATTTTTGCCGATCTGTTTGTTTGAGATGGCCTATCATGTGATCGGTGTTGCCGAGGTCTGGTACATCATTTCTCGCCTTAGTGACGCCGTGCCAAGTCTCTTGACTGCCTTCTTGCTCGAGTCGGTTTCGCGGCTCGTAACGATCGTTTTTAAGCTGATTCCGATGGCAATCGGAGTGGATGAGGCCGGCGCCCAATTTGTCGGCGATACCGTTGCTCTCGCGGCAGGAGTTGCGGTCACGCTCGCCGTGATCAGAAAGGGACGCATTATCGTTTGGGCCGGGATCGGCATGCTGTTCGCCATCAAGCAAGGTTTCTCTTTTGCGGAATTATCACCGAGAAAATCGCCTCAGGGCTCGAGCGGCCAGTAAATCGGCACCAGCCACATAGTCACGACGAAGACGATGATCGTTAGGATCGTTCCGATCTTTACGAAGTCCATAAAGCGGTAGCGTCCCGGTGTATAGACGAGCACGCACGCGGGCTCAAGGGGTGTAATAAACGAAAATGAGGCCGCGTAAGTGACTGCAATTATGAATGTCCGGGGATTCAGCCCAAGAGCGATCGCGGTCTTTACGGCGACCGGCAGCACGACGAGGGCGGCGGCCTGATTAGACATTGGCTGTGTCATTGCTACGGTTAGCAGAAAGAATCCGGCGAGTATCGCGGTTGGCCCGTATTGTCCAAAATACTGCTGCACATACTGCGACAGAAAAACGTCGGTGCCGGTCTTCTCCATCGCCACTCCAAAGCTCATCATGCATGCGATTAGCACCAGTAGACGAAAGTCTATGAGCCCATACATCTCCTGATGCCGCACCGTCTTTGTCGCGAGCAGAAGGAGGACGCCCGCGAGAACGCAGATAGCGAGCGGGATGTCGATACCGAAGGTAACTTTCGAAAGCGAGAGCGTAAGGAATAGCAGAAATGCCGCGATCGCCCACTTCCGCTTTTCGTGGCGCATGCCGCGAGCCGAGATGTCCTCGAGTAGGAGCACTTGATTGTCGGCGACGAGCGGTTCCATCTGCCGGCGCCCACCCTGGACCAGCAAAACATCACCGAATTTCAGCGTTACGCTGTTGAGCTTATCCACGAAAGCCTCTCCGTGGCGATTAATCGCGAGGACGGTCAGCGAGTGGCGGCGGCGAAAGTCGAGCCCCTTGAGCGTGCGCCCGGCGAGCGTCGAATCGCGCATTACCATCAGTTCGAAGAGCTCTACATTCTCACCCTCGAGATCGACCTCGTTTAGAAAAAAGTCGGGGCGGATCTCCAGGCCGACTTCCTCCTTGATCCGCAGGATGTCGCCGATTGTACCCTCGACGATCAGCAGGTCGCGGCGTCGAATTCGCTCGTTCGGCCCAGGCGCGCTTATCCGCTCGCCCGCGCGCACGATACCGAGTACATGAAGGTCGAGTCGCTGGCTAATATTCGCCTCGCCAAGCGTCTGGCCCACGAGAGGCGACTCGGGCAGAACTATGAGCTCCGAAATGTATTCGCGAATTTGGTACCGATCGGCGAGCGAGGCGCCCTCGTTTCCGCGTGAAGGGAGCATCCTGCGTCCGATCAGCAGCATGTAAACCAGGCCTGCCCCAAACGTGATAACGCCAACTGATGTCAGTTCGAACATCGAAAGCGGTTCCTGCCCGTATCGCACTATCGTGCCGCTGACCGCGAGATTCGTCGACGTACCGATGAGCGTACAGCTGCCGCCGAGGATCGCCCCGAAGGCGAGCGGCATGAGAAGTTTCGAGTTTGGGATTGAGGCACGAGCCGCAAGGCCGATGACCACGGGCAGCAGCATCGCAGTCGTAGTTGTGTTCTTTAGAACTGAAGCCGAGGCACCCGCGACAATCATTATCATCGCGGTCAACAGCAACTCGTTATTGCCTGCAATCTTATGGAGTCGCCGACCGATTAGATCAATCAGGCCCGTCTTCAGCAGTCCGCCGACGAGCACAAACAGGCCGCCGATAGTGATAATGATGTCGTTGCCAAAACCTGCGACGCCCTCTTGGACAGTGAGAACCTGCGTCAGCACGAGAGCAATGACGAGCAACAGCCCGACAATGTCGACAGGAATCCTCTCCGTCGCAAAAAGTACGATCGCTAGTGCGAGCAGGAGGAGAGTAATAATGATCTCGGTCACTAGATTCGTAGGATACCCAAAAGATGCGGTGCGATGAAAGAAAAAAGCCTTATATTCCTGATAATTGCTCCGATAGTGCGGTAGAATCGCATTTATGAATAGATTCATGAGTCTAATTGCGATCGTACTCGCCGTTCAGTTTGGTGCTTTCTCTCAGACCTTCGACGAAAAGCTCAAGGACATCGACGGCTACGCGAACACCGTTATCTCGACCTGGAAGGACTCCGGAGCCGGAATGGCGATCGCGATAGTTAAGGACGATAAAGTAGTGTTCTCGAAAGGTTATGGGGTTCGGGAGCTGGGGAAACCTGAGGCGCCGGACGCAAATACTGTCTTCGCGATAGCGTCGAACTCGAAAGCCTTCACAACCGCCTCGCTCGCGATCTTAGTCGATGAAAAGAAGCTAAATTGGGACGACAAAGTCGCGAAATACCTGCCGAATTTCAGGATGTACGACACATGGGTGACCAGCGAACTCACCATACGCGACTTGGTCACACATCGCGTGGGTCTCGATACCTTCAGCGGCGATCTACTGTGGTACGAGACGACATATTCCGCGGACGAGATGCTAAAACGAGTACAGTACCTGCCGCGTTTCTCGAGTTTTCGAACTCGTTACGGCTATCAGAACCTAATGTTCGTCGCAGCTGGTCAGGTGATTGAGAAAGTTTCGGGAAAGCCTTGGTGCGCGTTTGTTACGGAAAGACTTCTAACGCCACTGGGAATGTCGCGAACGACGTGCAGTATCAAGGATTTGCCCGACAACGCGGCTTTTCCGCACAGCGAGTCTGGCGGGAAAATGCGACGCCTGCTTCGGGGAAATGTTGATGGAGCGGCCGCCGCCGCGGGATTGAATGCGTCGGTCATTGACCTGTCCAAGTGGGTTCGCACCCAATTAGGCAAAGGCAAATTCGAAGGTAAGGAGATCTTTTCGGAAGGCCAGGCGTGGCAGATGCATCAGCCGTTTTTCATTCAGCAGATCAGCGAAACGGCGTGGAAGGGTAATCCGACCAGGCATTTTAGTGGTGTCGCGTCGGGCTGGTTTGTCTATGACTACCACGGGCGAAAGATAATAAATCACGGCGGCGGCCTTGATGGGATGCTCTCGCAAACCGTCCTGATTCCAGAGGAAAACGCAGGCTTCGTCGTGCTCACCAATAGTGAATCGCCCGCTTACGCTGTGATGATGAGCAAGATTCGAGATGTGCTGGTGGGTGCCCCTGCCCGCGATTGGAACGCCGAGGCAGTGAAGCAGATGGCCGACCGAAAGGCCGCCGAGGCGAAGAAGGTGGCGGAGGACGATGCCGCACGAAAGACGAGCACGCGGCCTTCGCTAAATCTCGCCGACTACACCGGAACTTACTCGGACAAGATGTACGGCGATGTCGTGATCGTTGGGGAGGGCAACAAGCTGGTGATGCGCTTCCAGCCGTCCCCAAACTTTGTCGCAGATCTTGAACACTGGCATCTGGATACTTGGGTCATCCGCTGGCGCCCGACCGTGTCGTACAATTTTCCGCGGGGCTTCGTCACGTTCACGATCGACCGCAGCGGGAAGACTGACCGTCTCGCCGTCGATCAGCCGAATAACGATTTCTGGTTCTACGAATTGGACCTCAGGCGTGCGAAATGACGGCGTCACGCTCGACAAGATTGTACTATCTATGACAGAATCTCGCTTTTACTTTAAGGAGAATAGCTAGTAAACACGATGTCAGAAGAAGTAACGCAAAGCGCCGAAGAGCCGATAACAGAAGTTGCGGCCCCAGCGGTTGAGAGTCAGGAAGCGACGGAAACGCCCGCGGAGCCGCCAGCAGAGCCCGAAGATGTGTCTTATCAGGCCGTCGAAAAAGACGGTACCGTTACGGCCATTTGGGAAATGCAGGGTCGAAAGCATCTGCGAACCATTGATCCTCGCTCGCCCGAGGGCAAGCAAATTCTGGCCCTGTTTGAAACGGCGGCGTAGTAAGTTTTAGCCTTTAAAAACACGAGAGTGCACGAACCGTTTCGTGCATTTTCGTGTTTTTTAATTACATCGTGTCGAAGGCTCGTATTATCGGATGCTCCTCGACGCGCAGTTCTCGCCCCTCAAACTCACTTATCGCAGCGATTCCGAGCCCGGCCGAAGTTAGGTAGATCGCGTCCGCTCTCGTGAGCACCTCAACATCTGCTTCCGACTCGCGACAATAAAACCTCTCCATTACAAACTCTCGCGTCGTTCCCGCAAGGCACCCCGTTGACAAACTCGGCGTGAATAGCTGGCTGTCACGGGCCCAAAAGATGTTTGACACACAGCCGCCGGTAACCGTGCCGCGCTCGTTCACGCGTATAGCTTCGTCAAAACCACGTTCTCTTGCTTCGTCAAGCGCGAGGATATTCTCGAGATAGTTGCAGGACTTCACGCCGCAAAGCGGTGATTGCGAATTAACCGGAAACGGCGAAATCGTGAGGCGAAATGGTTTCGCAATGTTGCGCGGCGGCGCCGTAATGATTGAGAGCGTAATGCGTTTTTCGCTTCCCTCGCTCCATAGCTCGCTCGCCGTTTCGTCGTGAAAAGTGATGCGTGCACGTCCCTCAACGCACGAGGTTTCGCGCAACTTCTTAGCGAGTTCGTCGCAACTCGAGGCCTCGGAATGATCGACAAGATCGATTCCAATTTTTTTCGCGTCGCGAACTAGTCGTCGCCAGTGTTTATCCCACAAAAACGGCTCGCCATCGCGAATCGCTATCGTCGTAAAGACGCCCTTGCCGTAAAGCAATACATTTGTCGGCGAAGTTGAAGAATCCATTGGAATTACGGCGCGCTAAGGAATGTCGAGACCAGTTGAACAAACAGCTCGCTCTTTTCTTCCTGCGGAACGTGTCCGCAGTCTTTGAAGATCACAAAACGCGATCCGTCGATTTCCTGATGCAGTTTGTACCCGTTATGAATCTTGATCACCCGATCGCTGTCGCCCCATAGTATGAGCGTCGGCTGCGAGATTAGGTGCGCATCACGTTCGATGCGCTGGGCGTCCCAGGCACGTGAAGTCGCGAGTACGCTGCGGTGTCCATCGGCCGCGCTGAGCGGTCTTCGTACTGCGGCCAAGCGTTCACGAGTAATGAGATGATGATTGGATTTTGCGAGCGTGGCCCTCATACGCATACGGAAAAATCGTGGTGAGCGGGCCAGCAGCGGCGTCAAAACCTCGCCGACGCCACGAAGTTTGGCAAGCATTAGCAATGGATGCCTCGTGGCTTCGTCATTGATCACGGCGTCCACAAGGACTAGCTTTTCGACACGCGCCGGCTCGTCGAGAGCGATCGTTGCCGCCACGGCTCCACCGTATGAACTGCCGACGAGCGTTGCCTTCGCGATTCTAATGCGCTCCATAAAACGCGAAACCATCCTCGCCTGCGACACGATCGTGTAATCGAACGATACAGGTTTTTCGGAGTATCCAAAGCCAAGCAGGTCGACCGCGACTACGTGAAACCCCCGTTCCGCAAGCATCGGCGCGACCGTTTTCCATACATACACGGACGCTGTATAGCCGTGAACCAGCAAAAGTGTCGGGTCCGCCGCGTCGCCAAATTCCTGATAATGCACGCGGGCACCGTCGACATTCACAAAATAAGATTTGTCAGAATGCGGGACGAGCGATGCGACATCGTCCCATTCGACGGTCTTAGCGCGCCGTACGATCGTCACCGCGACGGCCAATGTGCCCGCACCGCCGAGAGCTATTGCGATGTTTCGCTTTTTCATCTTGATGCACCGCAGATTTTACGACAGAACGACTTTTGGCTGCACGCTGCCGTCGGCCTGGCGGTAGCAACCGATCGCAAGCAGTTCACCAGCGGCTGTGGTTATCCGCACGGTTTCGCCGTCTCCAAAACCGCTTTCGACGATCCGCGTCGAAAGGCCATTGCGCGTTTTCTGGATTCGCTCCTCCGGGACAACAAACTCACTGAGATCAGCGAGCGCGTCGTTCGCCTCGATGAGCTCCGTATCGTTATCGAGATTGTCCAGCGTCACGCTCCGGCTTAGATCAAACTTACCCGAACGCGTCCGACGAAGCTCCGACAGATGCGCGTAAGTGCCCATGGCCCGCGCAATGTTCTCCGCGAGCGTGCGGATGTAAGTTCCCGCCGAACTAACTACGCGAATAGTTGCGTTGTCCTCGCGGACGCCGAGCAGCTCGAGTTCGCGGATAGTCAATGAGACGCTTTTTCGCTCGATCTCCTTTCCTTCGCGTGCGAGCTCGTACAGCTTGCGACCCTCAATTTTCTTCGCGGAATACATCGGCGGCGTTTGCTCAATCTCGCCAATAAAGCCTGGCAGAATCTCATTTATCATTTCGGGGCTCACGCCCTTTGAACTTTGGTCGTCTGACTTAGGAACTCCCGTTCTGTCTCCTGTGTCTGTCTCGTAGCCAAATCGCACCTCCGCGACGTATTCCTTTTCGTCCTTGTCGAGAAACTGCGCGAGCCGTGTGACGTTTCCGACGAGCACGACCATCACGCCCGTCGCAAAAGGGTCGAGCGTGCCCGTGTGCCCGACGCGGCGAGTGCCGAGCGCCCTACGCACTCTGGCAACCACGTCGTGTGAGGTGATGCCTGCCGGTTTGTCGATGACCAGAACGCCGTTCATAATCTACGCCGAAAGCGATTTTATCAGTATATGCGGCGGCGACATGCACCACTTACCGATGATGAGAGACAGCCGATTGTGGATGTCGACCGCGCACACACTCGGACGATGAATCGCGCGGTCAAGCTGCTCGCCGCAAAACCTCGCTCCGTTCGGGAACTCCGCGAGCGGCTGCTCGAGAAGGCCTGGACTAACGGAGAGATCGTGGACGCTGTCCTTGAAAAATTGAAGGGCTACAAATACCTCGACGACGAACAGTTCGCTCGCGACGCCGCACTCTCACGACTCCGTCAACGCCCACAAGGCAAGCGCAGGCTAGAGCAAACTATGTCGCGCAAAAAGCTCGACAGTGATGTTGTAAAGACTGCAATCAGAGAAGCTCTCGAAAAGGTGCCAGAAGAAGAGATGATAGACGCGGCAATCGAAAAACGTCTCCGTCTCAAAGGAAGGCCTGAGACCCGCGAAGACACGAAAAAGTTTTACGACTACTTGATGCGCCAAGGATTCGGGTACGACCTTATCCGGGACAAGCTGTCTGCATTAACCCGTCTCGACGACGACTGATGATCGACTACGAGGGCAACACCTTTCGATCCGTCTCAAACTCGGCGTCTGCAATCCTACACCTGAAATCCTTGCGGACGGCCGCACCCGCCTGCACGAGTCTTGGCCTGGATGCTAGGCGGACAAGGCTCGGGCGAATCCACCATCGAAGAAATCCTGTAGAGCTCCCGGCAACATTTCTGAATCCATTCAGCGTTCCTCCTCGAAAACACTACCAAAAGGAAGAAAGCTTTCTGAGCCTTTTTGCATATATTTTAGCTTTTACAACTCAAGGAGAAATCGTAATGAAGAAATTTGCAGCAATGATGGTGGTCGCGCTCGGCGTCGGCTTTGGCACGATGTCGGTCTCGGCCCAGATGATGAAGAATAAGTCGATGAAGGGCGGAAATCCCATGGTCGGCGGTGGTGAGATGTCCAAGAAGAAGAACATCGTCGCGAATGCGATGAATTCTAAAGACCATACGACGCTCGTAGCGGCCGTGAAGGCAGCCGGACTCGTCGATACGCTCATGGGCAAAGGGCCATTCACGGTATTTGCACCGACAAACGCGGCATTCGCTATGCTGCCGGCCGGCACGGTCGACACGCTGCTGATGCCCGCGAATAAGGGAATGCTTACCGGAATCCTGACATATCATGTCGTCGCCGGTAAGATGGATTCTAAGAAAATCGCAAAGGCGATTAAAGCCGGTAACGGTCGTGCAGAATTGACGACAGTTGCAGGCGGTAAGCTAGTTGCCACGATGGAAGGCAGCAGCGTAATCGTGACGGACGAGAAGGGTGGCCGCGCGACCGTGACGATCGCCGATGTTTATCAGTCGAACGGTGTGATCCACGAGATAAATGCCGTGTTGATGCCTATGTAAGCGTTGCGTAATACGCAGCAGTTTTCGCCCGGTGTTTGTCGAGTTCGATTTTGACTTGTAGTTGGTTTTGGCGACAGTTTCTGGAGGGGTACTCCGCTGAAATCGACATCTCCTGAACTCTCGATGACACCGGGCGAATTTGTGTCAAAGTGTCTGTTATGAAAAGAATTATTCTGATAAGTGCGTTGGTCCTTACCTCGGCCGCTGCGGCTGGGTCATTGATCGTCTCAAGTGAGCGTCTAAGTGCGGCCGCGGGTCTCCCTGCCCCTACTTCGACCCCGAGCTTCCGTGCCAGCAAATCCCCGGCTGCCGCCCTTAACTACGCCGAGTACGACGGTGTTCCGCTTGTTCGGACCGAAGCTCGTTGGAAGAAAATGTTGTCTCCGCAGGCGTTTTATGTGCTTCGCAAGGAAGGCACCGAGCGAGCCTACACGGGTGCATTAACGGACAATAAAAAGAAAGGTACTTATCATTGCGCGGCTTGCGGATTGGTACTGTTTAACTCCGACGCTAAGTACGACTCGGAAACCGGCTGGCCGAGCTTTTTTCAGCCCGCGTTCAAGAAAAATATTGTTGAGAAGAAAGATAATCTGCTTGGCGAGGAACGTATCGAGACGGAGTGTGCACGCTGCAGCTCGCACCTTGGCCACGTATTCGATGACGGCCCGGAGCCTACCGGCCTTCGTTATTGTATGAACTCGGTTGCGCTCAAATTTTCTCCAGCGAAATAATATCGCCTCGTAGGAGCAGCCCGCACGAAGTAGGGGCGGTACATCCACCGTGAGTGTGCCGCCCTTACTTCGTGCGGGCTCGCGCTGCCGTTGTGCTAACATTTTCGTATGACAGGTAGCCAGATTCGGCAGAGATTCCTCGACTATTTCGAGCAAAATGGGCATAGGGTTGTACACTCGTCGCCCCTTTTGCCCGCGAACGATCCGACCTTGCTTTTCACAAACGCAGGGATGAATCAGTTTAAGGACGTCTTTCTCGGCAACGAAAAGCGCGATTACACACGCGCGGTATCGTCGCAGAAGTGCATCCGTGCGGGTGGCAAGCATAATGACCTAGACGAGGTCGGGAAGACCGCGCGCCATCAGACGTTTTTTGAGATGTTGGGGAATTTTTCGTTTGGTGATTATTTCAAGAAAGAAGCGATCGAATACGCGTGGGATTTTCTGGTGAACGAACTCAAACTCGATAAATCCCGACTATGGTTCTCGGTCTTTGAGGGTGATGCCGAGGTCGGTCCGGATGATGAGGCCCGGCGGTTTTGGGAAGCAGTCGGTGCAACACCTGATCGAATTCTTGGCTTCGGCCGCAAGGACAACTTCTGGCAGATGGGCGAGACGGGGCCGTGCGGGCCGTGTTCTGAGATTCATTACTTCATGGGCGACGAACCCGACAATCCCGATAAAAATCATCCGAGCTGGGTCAATGGCGAAGGCGATACCACGATGGAAATCTGGAACCTCGTCTTCATGCAATATAACCGTACGCTAGAGGCAGATGGAACTTTCAAGCTCGTGCTCCTGCCCGCGCCATCCGTCGATACAGGAATGGGCCTCGAGCGCATCGCCGCTGTGATACAAGGCGTCAAAACCAACTACGAAACAGATTTGATCGGCCCGCTGGTGAATTTCACGGCTGGCCTTGCAGCGCACGAGGCAAAGGCTGCGTGACGGACGTGAGTCTTGCGATCTTACGGATGCTCGCGGGCAACATGAAGGATAGCGAGATCGCGTTCGCACTCAACCTAGAGCCGGCGGAGATAGAAGTACGCATCCGGGACCTTTTCCACGAATATGGGATTAATACGCGGCGGGCGCTTGTCGCCGCCGCTATCGAGCGTTCGATCATAGACCTATGAACGAAATTAAGAATGCACTGACCGATTACGCCGAAAGCTTTACCTCGCCCGAGAGCGAGGGTCTTACGCGTCTTCGCGAGCATTGCTACGCGAATTACCTGGATTCCTCAATGCTTTCGGGCTTTTTCCAGGGCCGCGTGCTCAGCATGCTTTCGCACATGATCCAGCCGCAGGTCGTACTCGAGATCGGCACGTACCTTGGCTATTCGGCTCTCTGCCTTGCTGAGGGCTTAACGGAAGGCGGCAAGGTAATTACATTGGACGTACAAGAAGATACAAATCGCGTCGCTCGCTCAGCCGTTGAAAGCTCCTCCTTCGCGGACAAGATCGAGTTCCTTCTCGGAAATGCTGTGGATATCATCCCAAATCTCAGCGAATCGTTTGATCTCGTCTTCATCGATGCCGACAAGCCGAATTATTCGAATTACTACAACCTGGTTTTCGAGAAGGTGCGGCCCGGCGGCTTTATCCTTGCAGACAACGTCCTCTGGAGCGGGAAGGTGCTCGCCGACTACAAAGACGTCGAGACGCAGGCGCTCCACGACTTTAATCGCATGGTTCTCGCCGATGAGCGGGTCGAGAATGTCCTTTTGCCGATACGCGACGGGTTGATGATATTAAGAAAAAGATGATCACGATCCGAAAATCAAACCGACAGAGGGGCCGCAAACTACGGCTGGCTCGACACGCGATATACTTTTTCGTTTGGCGATTACTACGACGAAAGATTTATGGGATTTCGAGTATTCTTGGCCTGGCTAAAAGCAGCGAATTCCTGGCGTTCGATCTACGGTAATTAGCCGAACATAACTGCATCGCCGACCTGTTAGACTATTCTCGTAGAACATGCTTACACGCGAGCTCCAACAATCTATGGGTACGGCGGTCGACGAGGCCGTCAGGCACAGACACGAGTTTGTGACGCTCGAGCATCTGTTGTTTGCCCTCCTCGAGGATCCGGCCGCTCAAGAGGTGTTGGTTAATTGCGGCGCCGATCTCGAGGAACTATCGCGTGCGCTTGCCGAGTACTTTGAAAAGTCACTTGAGAAAGTTCCTGAGGGCGCCAAGGCGATGCCCGAACTTACATCGACCTTTCAATCTACGATTTCGTACGCCGTCCTCCAGGCCGAGGGCAGCGGGCAGAGCGCTGTTGATGGCGGCAACATCTTGGCCTCGATGTATCAGGCGGAGCAGTCATATGCCGTTTACCTTTTACTGCAACAGGGCGTAAAGCGCATCGACATCCTTAATTATCTCTCGCACGGCATCTCTAAACTCGACTATGCCGGTGAACCGATGCCCCAAGGCGATGACGAGGATGATGAAGATTTTCTCGCGAATCCAGCCGAGCGCAAAAAACCTCTCGAAAGCTTCACGGTAGAGCTGGTCGCAAAGGCGGCTGCGGGTGAAATTGATCCGATCGTCGGACGAATGGCCGAGATCGAGCGTACCATCCAAGTTCTGTGTCGCCGCAAGAAGAATAATCCGCTTTACGTCGGCGAGCCCGGCGTGGGAAAGACAGCGCTCGCCGAGGGCCTTGCTCTAAAAATTAGCGAAGGCAATGTGCCGGATGTATTGATCGGGGCAAAAGTTTTTGCCCTCGACATGGGCGCGGTGCTCGCGGGCACGCGCTACCGCGGAGATTTTGAACAGCGTTTTAAGGCGATCATTCACGACATCAAGCAGGAAGAAAACGCGATACTGTTTATCGACGAGATTCATACGATCGTTGGAGCCGGAGCGGTATCCGGCGGTTCGATGGATGCATCTAATATCCTCAAGCCTGCACTTGCGGCGGGCGATCTTCGCTGCATTGGCTCGACCACTCATGCGGAATACAAGGCGGCATTCGACCGCGATCGCGCGCTCGCCCGTCGCTTTCAGCGCATCGATATAGGCGAGCCAACGATTGACGAAACCTATCTGATCCTCCAGGGCCTAAAGAAATTTTACGAGAAACACCACGACGTCCGTTACGGTGACGACGCACTGCGAAGTGCCTCGGAGCTCGCCGGAAAATATATCAACGATCGATTTTTGCCAGATAAAGCAATCGACGTGATCGACGAGGTCGGAGCATCGATCAAGCTAATGCCCGCCAGCCGACGGCCGAAGCGCGTCTCGGTTCAAATGGTCGAAAATACGATCGCACGGATGGCTAAAATTCCCCCGAAGACGGTCGTCGCCAATGAGAAAGAACGGCTCAAATCGCTGCGTGAGGATATAAAGAAATCCATCTTTGGCCAGGATGAGGCGATCGATCGAATTGTCGATGCGATCCAAATTTCGCGTGCAGGCCTCGGGGCCGCGACGAAGCCGATCGGTTCATTCCTCTTCTCGGGGCCGACGGGCGTCGGTAAAACCGAAGTTGCAAAACAGCTCGCTGAGATTCTCGGCGTGGAGTTTATGCGTTACGACATGAGCGAGTATGCCGAGCCCCATACTGTATCGCGGCTCATCGGTGCACCGCCGGGCTATGTCGGCTTCGATCAGGGAGGACTGCTAACCGAAGCGATAATGCGGACTCCGCACGCCGTGCTCGTGCTCGACGAAATCGAAAAAGCTCATCCGAACCTGTTCAATTTATTGCTGCAGGTGATGGACAATGCGACGCTTACGGACAACAACGGGAAGAAAGCGGACTTTCGCAACGTTATCCTCATCATGACCACTAACGCCGGTGCCCGAGAACTGTCGTCAGGCGGGATGGGCTTTCGCAATGCGTCCGATACAAAGGGCAACGCGAAGGGAGCGATCGAACGCACGTTTACACCGGAATTTCGCAATCGCCTGGACGCCTGGGTGCCATTTAAGGCGCTAGGTATCGACGTCATCAAGTCGATTGTCGATAAATTCATCGAGGAGCTCAACGGCCAGCTCGCGGAGAAACGCGTTCTGGTGCAGCTAACCGAGGAGGCCCGCGAATGGCTGGGCAAGAACGGGTTCGACTCTCGCTACGGAGCTCGACCAATGGCGCGGCTCATTCACGAAAAAATCAAACAACCGCTCGCGCACGAGATCCTGTACGGCAAGCTCACCGATGGCGGCAGCGTGACCGTCGAGGTGACGGAAGACGATCTGCTTTCGCTCACCTTATAGTTCGCGCCTCCTATCCGTAATAACAATAGACACACGATCTGCTCACGCGGCCCCTGCCAGCTTGCCAGATAGCAAAATCTTCCGCTTTGAAGAGGCAGATAAGTGATGTCCCCGACAAGCACACCCATGGTTCGCTCACGGCAGCCTCCTTCAACAGGTTCGGGCTCGCCCTGGAATTGTCCGACATTGTCGATCGCGACCTGAAACGCCCAGGCTGTTTCGCCACCAGCTGCTGCTCGCTCATCAACCGCCGGACACGATATAGACCGGCCTTCTCACCGCCGCTCTTTAACTCATACGAGATCCTGCGGCTACCGCGAAACCGACCCGCACCGCCTGCCCGTCAAACACCTTCCTCACCGCTTCACGCTTGAACTCTTCATCGTACTTCTCATGATCCTCCCTCGCTTAAACTCTAGCGTGAGGGTCGTGTCAAGCTAGACTAGACCACTTCACTGAGTGATGAGTGATGAGGGAAGAGTGAATAGTGAAAAGTGGAAGAGGGAAGATCTATTTCGCGTCCATCCAGTTGTCGCCGTGGCCGATTTCGACGATGAGAGGGACGTCGAGGGTGGCAGCGGATTCCATCTCGCGTTTGATGATCTCGGTGGCGCGATCAATCTCTTCGGTTGGGCCTTCGAAAAGAAGCTCGTCGTGGACCTGCATGATCATCCGGGTCGCGAGATTTTCTTTTTTCAGCGCGGCGGCGACACGGATCATCGCAATTTTCACGATGTCGGAGGCGGTGCCCTGGATCGGCATATTGATCGCCTCGCGCTCAGCACGCGAGCGGACGGCGAAGTTGCGATCGCGGATCGACGGGAAGTAACGGCGGCGGCCGAAAAGCGACGCGATGTAGCCCTGCTCACGAGCCTCTAACGGAATGCGATCCATGTATTCACGAATGCCTTTGTAGGTCGCGAAGTAGTCGTCGATCACCTTTCGCGCCTCGGCTTTTGTGATGCCGACGCGGGTGGAGAGGCCAAAGGCTTCGACGGCGTAGGCGATGCCGAAGTTTACGATCTTGGCGAGGCGGCGTTTTTCTTTTATCTCTTTTTCAGTGGTCGCTCCGAAGACGAGCCGCGCGGTCTGGGCGTGGATGTCTTCGTTATTTTTGTAGGCCTCTAGCATCCGCGCGTCCTGCGTAATGTGCGCGAGAATCCGGAGCTCGAGCTGCGAATAATCGGCGGAATAAAGCACGCAGCCCTTCTCGGGAATAAAGGCCTTGCGAATGCGCTGGCCGAGCTCGGTGCGGACGGGAATGTTCTGCAGATTTGGCTCGGTCGAGCTCAGGCGTCCCGTAGCCGCGACAGCTTGATTCAACGCTCCGTGGATGCGGCCGTCGGCGGCGATCATTTTGGGCAGGGCGTCGGCGTAGGTGGCACGGAGTTTGTCGAGCTCACGATAGTCGATGATGTGCTGCGCGATGTCGTAGGTGCCGGCGAGTTCGACAAGAACGTCATGGCTCGTCGAGACCTGGCCCGTCGCGGTTTTGCGGCCGGTCTCGATGTTGAGTTCTGAGAGAATTTCACCGACCTGCTTTGGCGAGCCGATGTTGAATGCGCGGCCCGCGATCGCGAAGAGTTTTTCCTTTAAATCCTCGAGCTGCTCGCCGATGAATTTAGAGAAAGTTTTGAGCTGCGCGGCGTCGACTTTCATCCCCGCGAGCTCGATGTCGACGAGCACGTCGATGAGCGGAAGCTCGATCTCGGAATAGATTTTGTAGAGGTTTTCGGTGAGGAGCTTATCTTTTAAGACGGGTGCGAGGCGCGCGACGAAGTCAGCATTCTCCGCCGTGCGAAAGGCCGCTTCGCTCATGGCTTCGGGGACGGCGTGAGCGGCGTCGGTGTCGAGATAGACTTGGGCGAGAAAGGGAATCGGGTAGCTCGCACGCGTCGAGTCGAGCAAATACGCCGCGAGCAAAACGTCATCGACGACTGCCTCGGGCCGAATGCCAAGTGCGAGCAGCGGGCCGATCATACGCTTGCGATCGTAAACGCATTTGTCTAGAAACCCGTTAGTGAGAATGTCTTTGAGAGGCGTGATGTCGCCTTCGAACTTCTCAAGATCGATGTAAAACGCCTCGCCAGTTCCGAGGCCGATGCCGATTCCAGGCGGAGCGGGTTTGTTATAGACGCTCGCCTTTTCGTTTGAATTTGCGTCGTTGACGACGTAGCTCCAGCCCTCGATCTCGAAGAGACGACGAACCAGCGCGTCGAGATCAGTTCGGGCGGTGATAACCGAATAATTTGTCTCGACAGGTGCGGGCGCAAGCGTGTCGAACAAGCCGCCGCCCTTTGATGCAATACCTGCAGGCGACGCGGTTTTTGGTTCGGCGAAGCCCGCGAATTCTTTTGTAAGAGCGGTGAACTCGAGCTCGCGAAAAAGGTCGTAGGCCTTTGCGCGGTCGGGCCCGCAGGATTTTAATTCGTCGAGATTCAGCGTGACCGGAACGGACGTGTGGATCGTCGCGAGCTCAAGCGATTGCTTGATGATGTCCTGATTGTTTTGCAGGCTCTCGCGATAAGTTTTGTGCGAAATCTGCTCGGCGTTTTTCATCGCGTCGAGCGCGGAGCCGTGTTCGAGGACGAGCTTGAGCGCGCCCTTAGCACCGATGCCGGGAGCACCCGGAATGTTATCGACCGAGTCGCCCATCAGCCCGAGTAGATCGATTATTTTGTCGGGCGGCACGCCAAATTTATTCTTGACCCAAACTTCGTCGCACCATTCGACGGCAGGCACGGGGACTTTTCGCTTTACGTTTGTCGAATTGCTGCGCATCGCGATGATGTATGGGTCGACGACGAGCTGGCAGAGATCTTTGTCGTTCGAGACGATCACAGTCTGCATGTTTTTCGCTCTGACTTGCTGGGCGAGTGTGCCGATGACATCGTCTGCCTCAAAGCCGTCCGATTTTACGATTGGAATGCAGAACGCCTCGCACACGCGAATGATGTACGGAATCTGCGACGAAAGATCGTCAGGCATCGCCTCGCGATTTGCCTTGTATTCGGCATAGGCGTCATGGCGAAAGGTCGGGACGTCGGTGTCGAAAACCGCTGCGATATATTCGGGCCGCTCGTCGTTGATGAGCTTTCGCAGCATGTTCGTAAACACGAAAACCGCCTGCGTCACCTGGCCTTTGCTGTTACGCAGAGGATCCTGGCGCATCCCCATCGGCGCAAAAAATGCGCGATAGATATGCGACATCGCATCGATTAGGAAGACTCGCTTCATCGGTTGAATCGATGATAAGAAAGACAGAGTTCCAACGCAAAGGCGGGATCGGAAAGCAGTGCGAGGTTCGAGATGAGCTGTCTACTTACGGAACGAGAATCTTAGAATCGCAGGATTGACGCTCGATGTTTGTGTTAGCCGCGGCCGGCAGCCTCGATCGCGGCCGCCGTTCAGGCCCGAGGCATGGAATTCCAAAACACGGTGAACGCGATCGTATAGTGAAGGATTTTATCGACCACGGACGTTTGCCGTAGAACGCCATGAGCGGCGGCCAACTAGATATCGTCAGTTGTAAGCGAACCTACGCGAAGAGCGGCTCGTCATAGCCGCTCTTTCTGCGTCGGGTGCAGGCTTGGTGGACGGCGCCGCATTAGCCGGAGTTTTTTTGCGACGACTCCTTTAGCTTTTTCGGCTTCCATTGCCGTGAATGCCAATTAGATCATATCCGTCCGGGCGTGTTTAGCGCGTGCAGCGCCGATCGCCGTCTTTACGTCCTTCTCCTCCTCAGGCGGAGGCAACACTGCCGGCATACCAAGCGAATCGATCCAGAGTTCGCGGGTCCAGCCGGTCGTGTGATACAAATGTTCGTCTTCCTCACCCTCAACTTCCTCATGAGCTGCTTTGAGTGTTTTGGCGTCTTCACCCGTTTCTTTCTTGGCAACTTCCCCGATAAGTTCCCAATTCAAATGGTCCTTCGTTTCGGCCAGGGTTACGCACTCGGCAGCAGTAAGCTCGGCTGCGGTTGGATTACCTGCGGCTTTTGCCATCTCCATAGCTTTTACAAGAGACTGACCGATATGGCGAACCACTTGCCGTCCCGGTGTTTCTGTTGCCGTATCGAGACCGAGTTTCGCAAAAACTCCTTCGACAACCTCGACGTGATGGGTAGTTTGTTCGAGATATTTCTCCCACTCTTCTTTTAGATCAGCGTTCACCGCACAGCTCACTGCGGTCGTGTAAATTTGAACGCCGCCTAATTCGGTTTCAAGCGCCTGATAGAGCAATTCATTCCGTTGTTCTTTTTTCATCGTTTCTCCGGTGCCGGGTCTACCGGCCAGTAAAATATTTTAGTCAGCAATGCAGATTATTTTAACCGTCTCCCGAAGTTTGTCCGCTACCGAACATTGTCGTTATTTATCGACTGACACAAACTATTTCAACTTCGCTTTTATCCGCCTCAAAATGTCGTCGGCAGTAATTGGCGTTCCATCGTAATTCAGAACCGATACCAATTTCGCTGCATCAACTCCCAATTCGATCATCACCAAACTGCGAAATTAGGCATCGCGATTCTGCTCGATTACAAACAGTCTCTCCTGCGACTCCCCAAATCGACCAGCACCGCGGCTTCCTCGATCGGGCGTTCCATGATGGCACGCAGCCGCTCGATATTTTCGTCGCTGATCAGGTTTTCTTAAGCCATGTATCGAAATGCCGAGTGCGTCATAGTTTTTATCATGCGATAGGCTCGCCTTGCCGCCCGAACCCGATTCCAAAACCTGGGGAATGATTGTCCTCGGGCAAATGCGTTAGTTCATGAACAAGGATGTATTCGATTACATGCGCCGCTAGTCTATTTCGCATAAACCGATGGAGAACGTGATCCGTATAATTTGTCCACTTCGTGTGCGGGAGGACCAAATTTCGCTTTTGTTTCCGAAGGCGAAGGCGGCTCGCTCCACGGCATAGAAGCCACCACCAAGCTCGGCACATTAATATAAACGTTCGTACCGCTTTGCCGTGCTACCGCACTGAGCGGAATATAAGTGTCGGTTGTGAAAATCATTCCCTGCGGCACGAGCAAATAACCTTCAGTTTCTCCGCTTCCCTGAACTATTTCTTTTACAGTACCGATTTCACCGTCGTCTGAGCCGCGAACCGTAGCCCCCGATTGCACTTGAATATTGCCAGCGGCAGAACTTTCGACGGCGGCAAGGAATTCGTCAACGGTCATTACTCCATTAGCAATCAGCGGGTAATTGACACGGATTGAAGCTTCGTACGAAGGAATGTCTTCCGAGCCGATAGCGTCAGAGAGAAAAGTTACGTCATAACCCTCTTCGGCGGCATGGCGCCCCGTAGATTCACAGCATAGATTGGCTGTCATTCCGGCAATTACCAGGTGCGTTATTCCCATTCGCTCGAGGTGTTCGGGAAGATCGGTCTGGTAAACATCAGTTCCTTTATGAGGGAGCAGCACAATATCACTTTCTTCGGGCTGCAACTCGGGATGAAAGTCCGCGCCCCAGCTTCCGGCCAGAAACATCTTCATCTCAAACATCAGGCGATTGATTCCGGTTCTGCGCTGCAGCTTCTCGTCGGCGTAATCTTCTTCGGTGTAAGCCATCGGACCGAATAAAACCGGGATTTGCTTTGCTCGCGCCGCCTCGATTACGCGCTTTAAATTACCGACCACATCATTCTTTTCGACGGTGGTTTTGGTCATCTCCCAGGCGGCTCCGCCTTCGGATAGAAAATCGTTTACCGGGTCAATAATGAGCAGCGCTGTTCGTCCTCGCGGAAAAAGAATTCCGATTTCATCCTTGGCTAGATAAGTGGCATTGCTGCCGCGTTTTGTCTCTAAACTTGTCGTGTTGCTTTCTAGATTCATAAAATTCCTACCTCTTACTTTTTATTACTTTTAAGTTACTTTTTGGGATTACTCCGTTTTTGTTCGACTAATCTCTTTCGATTACAAGTTTTGTCTCGCTCTAAACCGAACAAATTTGAAACAGTTCGTTTAATTCATCGCGGATAAAGTCAAACCTATTTTGCCTCCATTCGTGCCGTCTCTTTATTGCTGTTGTTACAGGCAGCACCGAACAGCGTAAACGTCAGAACAAAAATAAACGCAGTGTAAATGAGAAAAGAGCAATTAGGTCGGATTGTTATTGTCGATCGCATTGCAACTCCTTTAGTAAGCGCAAAATGAATCCATTCGTTCCCGGGCGTGGGCCTCGGAAGATCCTTTTGAAAAAAAGCATCTCTATAAAAACGGCTTTTTCCCGGAGCGCGATGCGCGTTAATAAACTAAAAGTGTCCTGAAATTACGCTTCCGTCAAAATAGATTTTTCCTGAGCAGCCTTGTAATCGGTCGTAAGCCACACGACGAAGATCAGTATCCCCGCGCCGATAAAGAAATTTCGCGCCGCTGTTTCCGAAGCAAAACCGGCAAGCCACGGCATAGCGATCAGAACGAATGATATTAAGAACTCTATTGCGCCGTGGATCGTGAAAGGGAGCAAACTCACAAGTCCCAACGGAAATGCCGTAAGGATGGTTTCGGTAAAGTGAATGCCCGCCAATGCGTAAGAGATCATGCTCGGCACGCTCGACATTCCGAATAAAGTCGGTGCCACCAAGAAAAGCGCCACCAAAACATAATCGAGGTACCCATGGACGCGTGGGTTGAGTATTTTCATAATCGCTTCTCCGTTTCCGATTACCGGTGACGGAAGTTATTCCGCCACCGGTATGGGTGTGAAACTGCGGGTCGTCAATCACCGTTCTCAAAACGGGATCATACCGTTTTTAATAACGGTTTTTCCAGCACGTTTTATTGTAGTGCTTGTAATGCCGTTCGCGCCTTTTCGGCCTGCAGCGGATCGAAAGCGGGATTTATTTTCAAGGCATTTTGCAAATACACGATCGCTTGAGCCTGGTTTCCCAAACCTTTTTCGATCATTCCGGCGTGATAAAAAAGTTTCGCGTCCTGTGTGCCGAGCCGCAAAGCGTCTTTTATGGCCGCTTGCGCCTCAATAAATTTGCCCGCTTTGAATGCCGTCCAGGCCAGAGCATCCGCGCCGTAAATATCACGCCTTACTTCGTATTCTTTCGCCGCGAGGTTATATGCTTCTTCGGTTTTCATGTCGCGGTCGGCGTAGAAAAGCGCAAGATGCCGGTTGAACGGCATGCTGTTCAATTCGCTCAGTTCGAGCTGTTCGGCCTGTTCGTAGTGCCTTTTCGCGTCCTCTTCGCGCCCCGCGAGATTGTATAGATCGCCAAGCGCGGCAATATAATTCGGGTCGGGCAAAAGGCTTACGGCTTTTTCGTATTGTTCGATTGCTCCCGTCAGATCATTTTGCGCCACCCGAACTCGTCCGAGCGAGGCGACAGCGCGGAAATAATCGGGGAATGTCGTCAATGAATCTCGATAATGTTTTTCAGCCGTTTCGTAATCGCCGATAGAAAAAGCGGTTTCGCCCAATTGCCACCGAAGCCACGCCACGGTTTCACGCGGCGGCGCGGACAGATTCAGCGCGAGGGTTAGCGCACCGGCGAAATGTTTTTGCGCGGCTTTGTTGTCGCCATTAAGCTGTGCGAGTCTGGCAAATCTGGTTTCGCTATTGTGGCTGACGCCGCTGTCGAGCGCGACTATTTTTTTGTAAGCAATTCCGGCTTTGTCGTATTCGCCCAGTTCTAAAAGCGCGTCCCCTAAAATTCCCTGCGGATAACTTTTGCGCGGCTCCAACTCAATAAGGCGAAGCGCGTGTTCTTTCGCGGAAACAAACTGGTGTGAAGCAAATTCCGCTTGGGCGAGAGCGGCAAGACCGCCCACGTTTCTGACGTCCTGCACGGATGCTAGCGAAGCTCGGGCAGAACGGAAAGCTAGATCGATCAAAGCTTGATCGCCCGTTTCCCGCAGCCGTTGTAGATAAAGCCCGGCGAGTTTGTTGTGCGCGCTAAAATCTTCCGGATCACTCTTGATTCTATTCTCCAGAAAACGAATTGCTTTATCGGTTGCCGAAGCATCGGAAGCGAGCGCCTCGGGAGGCGCAACGGAAGCCTGAGGAAAGTCGCTTGTCGAAGTTTGAACTCCGCCGCACGCGCACATCAATAACGCAGCACAAACAGTAAATAGTGTGAACTTATTTTTTTGTATTCGCATATCCGCAAAGAGGACGGAATGAAGGTAAAGAATGAAATATTCTCAAACATTCATCAATTGTCCTCATTCTCGATGGGTAAATGCCGCGCCGAAAATTACCAACTTTCGGCGCGGGCAAGAGTACGAAAATTACAAGCGCAATCTGGTATCGCGGCTGTTAATGCCGTTCGGATTTGGCATAATCTGCGGCGCTACAAACGGAAACGTATTGTTGAACAAAAATTCGTTACGGTCAACAAAATCGCCCAAAGGCTGTCCATTATTGATGAGCGTAAAAGTCGCATCAGCTACATCGTCTTGGAGCCGTCGCCCGCCGTTATTGGCGGGGCCGCCGTCCGGATTGTTGCCGCCGCCGGTGCCGCTATTCGGAATTCGCACATCGAGACGCAGAATGTCGCCACGCACCTGAATCATATTCAGAAGCAGATTGATATTTGCCGGGCTCGTGCCGAAATTTTGAAGCGAAGTGATCAGGTCGGCGCGAAATCTGCCTGCCGCGTCATCCGTTGTCGGTGCGCCATTATATTCGTCTTTGCGCGGCGGCGGAATCAGCCCGTTATTGACGAGCGGAACGCCTTCGCGGTCAACGGTTATAAACTCGCCCGTTCCCGTGACCTGTCCGTTAGTTCCGACGATTTGCATCATTTGACGCTGTGTTACTCCGTTCAAGCCGATTTCATTGCCGCCGCGATTGCCAAAAGTTCCTACGCCGCGCAGCATCCTCGCCGGAACGCTGATGGCAATTGTCAAAGTGCTGAAACCCGCGTAAGTATCGCGTCCCGCGCCTTGATTCACGCCGACGGCTTGACCTTGCAGTGGAGCCGGACCCTGACTGTCCGCGTTTGCATCCGAGCCGTCCGGGGCATTAAATCCGGCGCGGTTTGCAAAGACCAGACGATTCGGATTGCCCGGAGTGCGAACCGACGATAGAACAAAACGATTCGCGGCGGTATTGTCGAGGAAAAACGGGTCGTCCGTTACACCGGCGAAAATACTGGTTTGGCTTACGCTATCGGTCGTCACCGTTAGAGCCGGCGGCGTAATATCGTTGGTATCCGCACCCTGCGTCGGGACATTTGTAGGCGCGGTAAAAGTACGCCCGTCGGGAAGCGTAATAGTGGCGGTCTGTGGTCCTATTTCACGACCGACCCCCCGCGTGAAAGTGACATCAATGAAGCGATCCGGCCGGGCATCACCGGTATTTTCGATTTCAAATCTATATCGCAGATTATGGTCGAAAATCGCTTGCCCGATAATCTCGGACGAGATCAGAAACGGATTGATCGTCATTACCATCACGACCTTTGTATTATCATTCGGGTCGAGAAAGAAATACATATCGTTAATGTCTGAAGCGTGGTCGTTTGCCAGCTGCGGTCCGTCAATATGGTCGGATGCCCTTGTGCGTAATGGCGGTGTGATTGTCAATGCGATGGCCGTCAGCATGACAACGGTCATCAATGTAATTCTCTTTGCTTTCTTGCTAATCATTCTATCCCCCTTATTGAGTGTGCAGGCCCAAAATGGCTATTGTGCGGCCGGACCTTGATTCGCCAGTTAGTCCGGACGTTCCCGCCTAAGACCCTGCGTCTTTAGAAAAGCGACCCTACGCCCAGCGTCAGGCGTGGGGTCACCTATAAAATTACTGGCGCGTGTGGTCGTCGGGATTTTTTCCCGGCGGGAACGGCTGTGTCGGCTTAGCGACGAACGGGAATCGATTCAGGAACGGCAACTCATTGCCGTCAACTTTATCGCCGAGCGGCACACCGTTGTTGATGATCGTAAAAACCCCGTCAACCACATCGTCCTGCAATCGCCGTCCGCCCATTTTGCCAAAACCGCCGTCCTTATTGTTTCCTCCGCCCGAACCGCGGTTCGGCACGGTCAGATCGAGCCGCAAAATATCACCAGTTTCAACCGCAGCTTTCGCCAGCATCGCAATATGGGCGTCGTCTGTTCCCAAACCTTTCAGCGACTTTATGAGGT
>Ga0136611_10000058_pt1 | contig 56308 bp, 51 predicted proteins | sample AntDrymUQ2232306_2_FD_106645 | JGI IMG/M metagenome (GOLD analysis project Ga0136611, IMG submission 106645) | Polar desert sand microbial communities from Dry Valleys, Antarctica - metaG UQ223 (23.06) | ecosystem: Environmental > Terrestrial > Soil > Desert | place: Antarctica: Dry Valley... | reverse complement strand
CCAGGAACAGCGGATTGATCCGCTGCGTCTCCCCCCAGTTCTCGGACTGCAGGTTGTCATTGGCGAAGTTGTAGCGGGCGTTACCCTTCCACACGTTGCCGCCATCCTTGGTCACCATGTTGATCGAGACGCCGCCGGCGAGCGTTTCCGCCGGGATCGCCGAGGTCATGTAGTTGACCTCTTCGAACATGCCCTGGTCGTAATAGATCATCGTCGCGCCGCCGCCGCCGCCGGGCCAGTTCACCGTGGCGCCGTCGATGTTGTAGCTGACGTCGGCCGTGTTCGAGCCGTGCGCCGACATGCTGCTCTGCTGCATCGACTGCGTGCCGCCCACGTCGTAAGTCGCAACCTGGACGCCGGGGATCAGCTTGGCCAGCGACCACGGATCGCGGCCGGTCGGAATGCCCTCCAGAATCTCCTGGTTCATCACCGTCTGCTGCACGTTCGAGCGGACGTCCACGGTCGGCGACTCGCCGGTGACCGTGATGGTTTCGCTGAGTGAGCCGACCTCCATCTTGCCGTTGATGGTCGCGACGAACGCCGCGCTGATGCGCACGTCCGGGCGTTCAACGCTGCGGAAGCCCTGCAACTCGAACTTGACGTTGTAGGCGCCGGGAACGAGGCGGTCGAAACGATACGTGCCGCTGGTGTCGCTCACCTGCGTCTGGGGACCGCCAATCAGGCGATCACCGCTAAGCGTAATCGTCACGCCGGGCAGCACCGCGCCGCTGGCGTCGGTGACCAGACCGGTGATCGATCCGGTGGTTTGCGCGTGGGCAAGGGGGGTGCCCAGCAACAGTGCCAAGCTGGTTAGTACAAGAATCCGGCGAACAACTGTCATGCCTCTTCCTCCGATGGGAACAATAAGAAACGCCAATGAGGATCGCCGTCGGCGATCTTCGTCAAGCGATGCGTCATTGTCGCCTAATGTTCGGAAAAGTTGTCATGGTATCTGGAAGAGTCGCGGGACGGTTGGCGGTTATACTCCGCATTATGAAATTTGCGATCCAAATGTTTGGTTCCGTGATCGCCGCGTCGATATTGGCTGGATGCGCGCCCAATCCGCCGGAGCAGCAATTCGTCGATGACGCGCTGCGGGCCGTGGGCGGACGGGGCCGCGTCGAATCCCTCAGGACCATCGTCATCGAGGGCACAGGCGTCCACTACAACCTCGGGCAGGACATGAAGCCAGAGGCCGCCACGCAGAAATTCGCCGTCACCGGGTTGGTTCGCAAGATCGATGTCGCGAACCGGCGCCAGCGCCTCGAACAGACGCGCACGCCCAAGTTCGCGTACTTCCAGGGCCCGCAGCCGCAGACGCAGATCCAGGCAGTGGACGGAGACATTGCCTTCAACGTCAACCCGGCCGGCCAGCCATCGCGGGTCGCGGCGCAAGCGGAACAGGATCGCCGGACCGAGTGGTATCACCATCCCATCACCGCGCTGCGTTCGGCGACCAATACCGCCACGACCGTCTCGAACGTGCGGACCATTGGCACGGACGTGCGCCAGGCCGACTTCACCTCGGGTGACAAGCGCTGGACGATGACGATTGATGCGGCGGGGCTGCCGTTGTCGATCTCGAGCCGCACCTCTCACCCGAATCTTGGCGATGTGGTGATGACCACCACCTTTGCCGACTACCAGGACACCAACGGCATCAAGCTGCCGGCGCGGCTCACCGGCAAGGTCGATGAGTTCACGACCTGGGAAATCAACGCGACGAAGCAGTCGATCGATACCGATCTCGGCGATCTCGCGGCGCCCGCGGCAGTGGCGGCGAAGCCGGCGCCTCCATCCCCACCCAATGTCACGGTCCAACCGCTTGGAAAAGGCGTGTGGCTGCTGGGCGGACAGTCCCACCACAGCGCCTTAATCGAGTTCGCCGATCACCTGATGCTGATCGACGCGCCGCAAAGCGAGGCCCGGACGCTCGCGGTGATCGCGAGGGCGAAGGAGATCGTGCCCAACAAGTCGCTCAACCAACTGGTCACCACGCATCATCACTTCGATCACACCGCCGGCTTGCGCGCCGCGGTGTACAGCGGCCTGTCGGTGATCACCCACGCCGGCAATAAGGAATGGGTCGAGCACATGGCGCGCCGCCCACATACCATCCAGCCTGACATCCTCGCGAAAAACGTCAGCAGGCTCACTGTCGACACCGTCGACGGCGAGCGCGAGTTCAAGGACCAGTCGATGACGATGATGCTGTATCACGTCGCAGGCAATCCGCACTCCGACACGATGTTGATGGCCTACATCCCGCACGCTCGCATCCTGATCCAGGTGGATGCGTTCAGCCCAGGGTCCCCGGTCCAGCCGTATGCCGCGAACTTGCTGGAGAATATCCAGAAACGCAACCTGCGGGTGGACACCATCGTCCCGCTGCACGGCGCCGTCGCGCCGTTGGCAGAGCTCGTCAAGGTCACTGGCGGAGCCAAGACAAACTAATGCGCACACTCATCTCGTTGGTCCTGTGTTGTTGGTTATTCGTAGCGTCCGCTGGCGCGCAGGAGCCGGCGAAGCCGTTCGAGCCGGTCAGCGGGCAAGCAGGCAAGGACGTCGTGTGGGTCCCGTCGCCGCCCGACATGGTCGACAAGATGATGGAGATGGCCAACGTCACGGCGGCGGATTTCGTCATCGATCTCGGCTCGGGTGATGGCCGCAACGTGATCGTCGCGGCGAAGCTCGGCGCGCGCGCCCTCGGCGTTGAGTACAACCCGAACATGGTGGCGCTATCGCGGCGGCTGGCGCAGGAAGCCGGCGTCGCCGACAAGGCGCAGTTCGTCGAGGCCGACATGTATACCTTCGACATCTCGAAGGCCACCGTGATGGCGCTGTTCCTGTTGCCGGTGAACATGAACAAGCTGGCGCCGAAGTTCTTCGACCTTGCGCCGGGATCGCGGATTGTCGGGAACACCTTTGGCATCGAGGGCTGGGAGCCGGATGAGCGGGCCACGCTGCCGCCGGCCTCCGAATGCGACAGCTGGTGTGAGGTGTTGCTGTGGATCGTGCCTGCGAAAGCTGCGGGCACCTGGACGATGAGCAACGGCACGATCACGCTGACGCAGGAGTACCAGACGGTGCAGGGCTCGGTGACGACCGCCGGCGCGACGGAAATGGTGAAGATGGGCCGGCTGCGCGGTGACGAGATCACCTTCACGGCGGGTGACGCAGGTTACAAAGGCAAAGTCACCGGCAACAGCATCGCGGGGACGATCACGACGTCGACCAGCACCGCCCGCTGGACCGCGACGCGAAAGTAGCAGGTGGAGTCGCAGGTGGTGCCAGGTACGGTACCAGCTGCTACTGGGCGAGCTTTTCCATGGCGACGGTGAAGGCGCGGCGGCCGGTTTGCGGGTCGTACACAATCACGGGCATCAGCTGGCCGCGGATGCGATCCGGATTCGATCGCGCGTAGGCCATTAGCGTCGTTGCGACTAATTGCTGCGCGCCGTCTTCGAGGCCGGCGCGGGGCACGCCGGTCAGCAGGTCGTTCAGCGACACATCCCACGCCTCGCCCCAGAGCAGCGCGTCCACGACCGTGCCTTTCACGACATTGTGCGAAAAGTTGAAGAAGAACGACAGCGGCGAATACGCGGCGTCGGTCGGCCGGTAACGCTCGAACGCGTCGAGCAGCTGCCGCTTGTGGCGCGTGAACGCATGAACAAAGCGGAGGCGATCCACCTCCGATTCGGACAGCGAGGTCGGCGGCACGCCGATGAACGCGCGCGCATCGGGCGTCAGGCCGTTCAGCAGCGCCTCTTCGCTCACCGAGCGATCGCGGCTCTCGATGCCGGCGTCGGCAAGGCGCACGTACTCGCGCATCACGGCCGACAAGGCAAAACACAGCCACGGGTAGTCGGCAATGTTGTCGTCGCGCAGCGCGAGCGTGTCGCGGCCGCACTGCGCCTCGAAGCCGAAGCGCAAGTGGCACCCCATGCTGCTGGCGTGACCGAGACCAATCTTGAACTGATGATGTTCGTTGAGCGTCCGCACCTTCGCGAGCAGCCCGCCGTAGCCCCACTCTTCCGGCTCGAAGTGCGACGTGCCGATCAACATCAGCGTCTCGGCGTCGGCGGCAAACTGCTGGCCGCTGCCGTTCGGTCCCTGCAGCTCCCTCAGCATCGCGTTCAGCCGCTCGAGGTTCTCGTCAGGATCACCGTCATCCCAGATGCGCATCGTGAGCAGCGCCAGCACGTGCATGAAGTAGTAATCGAGCAGGATCGCCAGCTCGACGTCGCTCGCGTCGTCGGCGCCGCGCTGGCCGGCGATGAAATGCAGCACGTCGATCGGAATGATGTCGGGGTTGGTCCTCTGGGCCACGCCGTCCCAGTCGTGCAGGATGTGAAACCCGTCGGCGCGGGTGCGGCTGTCAAACGACGTCACCGCGCGCTCGAGACAGATCTGACTGGCGCCGGCGCGAAAGCGATGCGTCCGCATGGCATCGCGCAATCCCGCGAGCGATGCACCGAGCGTCCTGGCGCTGAGTCCGGCAACAATCTGGCGCCGGGTGTTGCCCTGCAATGCGGCTTCAACAAGGCCCGCGGCCTGATCGAACGTAATCTCCACTTACTACTAGAATACGGCACATGAATCGAGCCACTGTCGTTTTCGCGCTGATCGCATCGGTGTTCACACTCGCGGTTCACGGCCAGGGGCGGTTCTCGGTCGTCGAGGCCTCGATTCCGCAGATGCAAGCGGCGATGGCAAAAGGCCAGGTGACCTCCCGTCAGCTGGTCGAGCAGTACCTGATGCGGATCGGGATGTACGAGGATCGCCTGAACGCGACGCTGGCCGTCAATCCGAAAGCGCTCGAGGAGGCGGACCAGCTCGATCGTGAACGCGCGCAAGGCAAGTTGCGCGGCCCGCTCCACGGCATACCGGTGGCGCTCAAGGACAACATCCACACCACGGACATGCCGACCACCGGAGGCGCGCTGGTGTTTGCGGGATACATCCCGCCCTACGAAGCGACGCTGACGACGCACCTGAAGGCGTCGGGCGCAATCATCATCGCGAAGACCGGCCTGACCGAGCTCGCCAACTGGGTCGCCGGCAATCCCAACGCGATGCCGGGCAACTACAACGCGGTCGGCGGATTCGCCTACAACCCGTACGACCCGCGTGCCGATCCGCGCGCCGAGCCGGGCGATGGACGGCCGGTGCTGCAGACCGGCGGCTCGAGCTCCGGCGTCGGCACCGCCGCGAACTTCTGGGCGGGCAATGTCGGCTCGGACACCGGCGGATCGATCATCAGCCCGTCAAACGCCAACATGCTGGTCGGCATCCGGCCGACGATCGGGCGGATTAGCCGTTACGGCGTGATCCCGATCACCGCGGATCACGACACCGCCGGGCCGATGACAAAGACCGTCGCGGACGCCGCGATCATGCTCGGCGCCATGGAAGGCGAAAGTCCTGATCCGAACGATGCGGCGACGCGCACCTGCACCCCGCCGCCGAACCGCGACTACACAAAATTCCTCAACGCGTCAGGACTAAAGGACAAGCGTATCGGCGTGCCGCGCGCGTTTTACCTCGATCGCGTGACCCTGCCTGGGGAGACCAACCCACGCGGTGGCGTCAACGCCGAACAGGGCAAGGCGATGGCCGATGCGATCGCGGTGCTTAAGCAGCAAGGCGCCGTTATTGTCGATCCGGCCGAGATTCCAAGCTTCGTGGCGAAGACCGCGAACGACAGTTTTCCACTCTGGGACTTCTGCTCCGGCGGCGAACACGCCAAGGGCAAGGACCAGAACTGCTCGATCAACTTCAAGTACGGAATGAAGCGCGACTACAACGCGTGGCTCGCCACGCTTGGCGCCTCGGCGCCGGTGAAATCGCTCAAGCAGCACATCGAGTGGAACCGCGCACACGCGAAAGCCGGCGCGATCAAGTACGGGCAGTCCCGCTTCGAGATCTCAGATGAAATCGACCTGGTCGTCGACAAGGCGCGGCTCGATGCCGATGATGCGAAAGATTATCGCCTGAGCCGCGATCAGGGGATCGATGGCGTATTGAAGGCACACAAGCTCGACGCGTTTATTACGCCTGGGGGATCGGGCGCCGGCATCGCCGCTCGCGCCGGGTACCCGATCGTCGCGGTGCCGTTTGCGATGGTGCCGAACGCGCCGCAGCAGCCCTTCCCCGCCGGGTTCAGTGCTACGCCCGCGCCATTCGGCGTTGGATTTCTCGGCGCGCAGTGCAGCGAGCCGCTACTGATCGAGATCGCGTACGCGTTTGAGCAGGCGACGAAGAAGCGCGTGCCGCCCTTGTCTGCGCCTTAAGGAATAACGAATAACGAAATTTGTTCTTCGTTATTCCGTCTCGCTATTTTGCAGCGCCCGGTGGGTCGGTTGCGGTCCGCGCGCGGCCGTTGCGATCGAACGCGATGCGATTCGATCGCTCACCCGCCGGCGCCTGCGGTCGGGAAGGGCGATCGTCCCACGAGAAGTCGGGGACCGCGACGCTCCGCTCCTGCGCGAGCGCGCCGGCCGGCCGCACGTCACCGGCAGAGACATCCGCGAACGCGGGTTGCCGCGTGTTAATCGCGTTGTTGGCGCGCAGGTAGTTTTCGCTGCAGGTCGCATGACTCGGCTGACAACCGGAATCATCGCCAAGACCAAGCGCATGACCGGCGGCGCCGTTCCAGATCACGTTGCCGGCGATGCGAAGATCGGTGTCACCGCGATTGGAATCCGGAGCGCCGGGACCGGTCTGTCCGTCACGCACACCGGCGACCTGAAAGTGCTGCCACTGGCTTCCCCGGCCAGCGGGATTGAACACGACGTTGTTCAACACGAAGACATGCTGGTTCGGAACCCTCACGAAGTTATCGCCATCGTCGACGACGGTGGTGCCCCAGGCGCCGACTGATATCCGCGCCTCGAATTGCTGCCGCTCGGCCGCGACATCGGCGGCGTCGCAGCTGCGCGCGCCGAAGCCGGCTTCGATCACATGGCTGCGGCTGCCGACCCGATACAGCGTGTTCCAGGCAATCAGCACGTTGTAGCCGCCGCTCACGCCCAGGCCCGCGCCTTCGGTGTCGTGCACGATGTTGTTCACAACGCGGATGCCGTACGCCTCATAGTGAATCCACGGTGCGGTCATGAACTGCAGGCCGGTGCCCTGCCCGACCGTGAATCCGCCGGTGCCGCAGTCGAAAAACTCGTTGCTGTCAACGAGGATGTTGGCTGACCCGCCCTTGACGTAGCCGCACCAGTCGCCGGCCGCGTGGACCCGGTTGCCGATGATGTGACCGTCCTGGACCGCGACGAAGTCGATCGCGTTGTCGTCGGCGCCGCCGATGCGCGAATCCTCGATATAGATGTGGGTCGATTGATTGACCTTGACGGTTTCGTGTGCCACCGGCGCATCGGCGCCTTCGCCGGGCCGCGTGCCGCCGGTAAAGGTGACGCCGCGAATCACCACGTGATCGCATGACTCGCAGTGAAACACGTCGGCCGCGGGAAGCGGCACAACGTCGACATCGATCAGGTACAGGTAAGCCACGCTGGCCACGTTCAGGCCGGCGCGCAACGTCGCGGTGCCCGGTCCATTGGCCGCGCGAATCACCACCGGCGCCGACGCGGATCCAAACCGGCGCTCCATGTAATGCGGAATCGCCGCCTCGGCATACTCACCCGGCATCAACCGGATCTCGTAGCCGGCCGACGTCAACGGCGCCGATGCGGAACTCGCGGGAATGCGGTTCCAGGCTTCGATGATGGTGCGCAGCGCCTCGGCGCCGCTACGGCCGCTCGCGCGGTCGTCACCGCGAGCGGGGTCGACCCAGATCTGCTGCAGGGACGGCGAGCCGATGTCAAAACGCGGCGTCTGCGCGGCGGCGATCGACGGCAACAGGAGAAAGGAATACAGAACGAAGAATCGTTTCTTGAGTATGAGGGTCACGGCTATACCACGAGCTCTCTGATGTATCGGCCGCTGGCCGGGAATCTGTAGCGGCCTATGCCGGGCGGACCAGCGCCAGCAGTTCATCGACGGCGAGCTGCAGATCGCGGGTCAATTGCGAGTAGTAACGGCGGGCCAGGGTGTGCGCGACGGTCTCGTAGTACCAGAGTGTCCCGTCGCGCCGCCCCTGGAAGCGCAGCCAAATATCAGCGCCGTGCTGGTGATAGTCGCGGATGATCGAGCGGACGTTGTGCAGCTTGTCGGCGGCCGAAACGAGACAGACCGACTGGCTTGCGTTTTCGAGGTGCACCAGGTAGTTCTCCTTGCGATCGCGCCACGGCAGCTTGTCTTCGGGATCCTCGACCAGGCTGTCGCTGCATCCGAGGACGATATCGCCGACCGCATCGCCGAAGCGGGCGCGGATCTCAGCCAGGGTCGCCTCGCCGCCGCCGTCTTCCGCGGCGTCGTGCAGCAGCGCCCCGATTGCCTCGTCCTCGTCGGCGCCGTACTCCAGCGCGATCGCCGCAACGCCGAGGACGTGGGCGATGTACGGAATTGCGGTGCCCTTGCGGAACTGGCCTTGATGGACATCGTGCGCGTAGGTCATCGCGGACGCAAACCGTGCGGTCGTCGTCAACGCCATTCTCGGATAGTAGCGTGAGTCAGGAGCGGGAGGGAGATGCGCGGCGCGCCGACTTTACGTCCGACTGCTCGAGCAGGTACTCCGCGAGCAGATCGTCGCCCTTACGATGGAGATGACTGTGCGAGGCGCAGATGTCAACGAGGCGCTTCGCCGTCTTCGGGTCGCCGAAATGACCGGACGCATAGCCACAGAACAGCGTGTAGGCTTCCCGGCGGCCGAGGTCGTTCCAGAGAGTGCGTTCGTTCGCATGGGGCCCTATTCTCAGGATACAAAAGTCGTCACCGACCGGACAAGCTCAACAGCTCAGGCGGCTTGCGCGCGTCGAAGGCGCGCCACGGGCTACTGCTTGCGCCTAGCCATTGCAGCAGCGCAGCCCAGCCGCCCGGGCGCTGGACATGCCGGCGGCCACTTTGTCCCGATACTTGCTCAGGTTGCTGACAGAGGCAGTCACGTCGGACAGCCCGGCATGCGATTGCCAGCGGCCCCCGGGAGAGCGATTTGCAAGAGCTAGAACCCGAGGTGACTGATATGCGCGATCCGTCTAAGCCAGACACGCAGCCAGACGAGTACCTGCCTGAAGCGCCAAACGCGCACAAGGCCCGCAAGTTGCCGTCGGACCAGGGGGGCGTCAACCCGCGGGACACAGAATCGATGCCCCGCGCCGAGGATGACGGCAAGACGTGGGCGGACAGTCCTGAATACAACGATCGCACCGACGTGCCCGACGCGGGGACCGCCGTCCCGCCCCGGGCGCCGCGCTAACCTTTGTAGGAAATTCGCCAGACCTTGCGACCACCGTCGTCGCTCACGAGCAGTGAGCCGTCCGGCATCTGCAGCAGGCCGACCGGACGGCCCCACACTTCTTTCTTGTCCGGCGCGAGCATCCAGCCGCCGACGAAATCTTCCGGTCCTGACGTCGCCATCCGATCCTTGAACGGGACGAACGCGATTTTGTAGCCCTGGCGCTGCGCGCGGTTCCACGATCCGTGAAACGCCACGAACATGCCGCCGCGATACTTCGCGGGGAACTGCGTGCCGGTGTAGAATAGCAGGTCGTTCGGCCCGACGTGCCCGCCAAGGATCACGTCCGGATAGAGCGTGCTCTCGACCTTCTTCATGTCGACGTCCTTGTGCCGCGGCTCCGCGTGCGGACCGATGTAGGCGATCGGCCAGCCGTAAAACCCGCCCGGCTCCACCTTGGTCGCGTAGTCGGGCGCGAGGTCGTCGCCGAGCTCATCGCGCTCGTGCACGGTGACCCACAGGTCATCGGTGCCTGGATAGAAACGCATGCCCACGGCGTTGCGCAAACCGGTGGCGATCGTCTCGTGGCCACTGCCATCGGGGTTGAAGCGATGCACGGCGGCGCGCATCGGGTCCTCACCGAGATTGATGTTCGACTGCGAGCCGACCGACAGGTACAACTTCGAGCCGTCGCGATTGAACGCAAGCGTGCGCGTGTTGTGACCAGTGCCCATGCCGGCCAGCGCAATGATTTCCTTGCCGGGGCTGGTGACACGCATCGTCCGGGCGTCGTAGGTGTAGACCTTCACCGAGGTCGGCTGGGCGACGTAGAGCTGATCGCCTTTGAGCGCGAGGCCGTAGGGACGATCGACCTTCTCGATGATCGGCGTGCGCACGCCATCCTTGATCACGAACACGCTGCCGTTGCCGGAGGTGTCGGTGATCAGAATCTCGTTGCCCGGGCCGAGCATCATGAAGCGAGGCCGCAGCCCGGCAAAGTCCATGAACTCTTCGACAACGAACCCCGGCGGCGCCGCGAGCGCGGCGCCCTCCGGCCTTGCGACCACCGTCGCGTTATTTCGCACCGACGGTGTCGCAAACGGGGCGGGCAAGTCGTTCCAGTTGACGGGCTTCCGGCCGCGCTGCGCGGAGACCGTAACGGCCGAGATTGCGAGGATGGCGACCGCTAGGACAGTTCTACGCATCGGCGTAGTATACCGGGCATGAAGACCAGATTTCTGACCGTCCTCCTCGCGCTGTCTCTGGCCATCACGGCCGGCGCCGACGCGGCGTGGCAATGGACCGGCAACTACGGCGACACGGCCGTGGAAATGTTGATCATCGGCGACATCCAGGTGCACGCGCGCCGCGCGGATCCCACCTCCGCGTTCAACCGGATGCGCGACACCATGAAGAAGGCGGATCTGATTTACGCCAACCTCGAAGGCCTGCTCGTCAAATCGGCCGGCACGAAGATCGACATTCCCGACAAGCCGGAGTGGACGCATCCCGGACCGGACGGCGTGAAGGCGCTTAAGGCGTCCAACGTCACCGTGGTGGGGGTCGCGAACAACGTCGCCTCGGGCCGCGAGAACATTCTCAAAAGCCTGGCCGTGCTCGATGCCAACGGCATCACGCACACCGGCGCGGGCAGGAACATCGACGAGGCGCACAAACCGGCGATCGTCGAGCGCAAGGGCGTCAAGATCGGGTTCCTGCAATACACCGGGCGCTGGTACCGGGATCAGGACATGATCGCGACGGCGACGGAAGCCGGCGTCGCCAGGATCGCGTCCCTCGACGGCATTACCATCGATCCGGCCGACCTCGCGCGCATGAAGTCCGACGTCAGGAAACTGCGGCCGCTGGTCGATATCGTCGTGGTGTCGCACCACAATCGCGATGGCTCAACGCCGGTGCAGTTCGGATCGGTGAAGGGCACGAGCGCCGGTCGCGACCGCGCTAAGACGGAGGAGTATCAGAAGACATTCGCGCACACCGCACTCGACACCGGCGCGGATCTGGTGTTCGGCCACGGCACGCACACCATCCAGGGCGTCGAGGTCTACAACGGCAAGCCGATCCTCTACGCGATCGGTCATTCGAACTTCGATCAGCCCGGCTACGAAAAATCCGTGGACGGCCTGGTGGCGCGCGTCGTGATCAAGGGTAAGAGTATCCGTCGCGTGTCGTTCGTGCCGGTCTCGCGCGATGCCAATAACGACATCTACCTGTTGGATCCAGCCGAAGGCGAAGGCGCAAAGCTGGTGCAGTGGGTGAAGGAACGATCGATGACCCCGCCGGCACTGCGCATCGACGGCAAGGAAGTCGTGATGTTCGAGAAAGCCGGTGCGACTTCGAACAACCGGTAGAGACGCGGGTGGCGCGTTACTCGGCGCTCGCGAGAACGAACAGGATGAACGCGAAGATCGCGAACACCACGAGGAAGAAGATCTTCCAAGGGCTGTAGGGATAGCGTCCCGCGATGCGGCCGGTATATCCGTTCACCACCACTTGATACGACTTCGATCCGAACATATACACGAGCAGCCAGATCGGCACCAGCACGTGCTTGAACGTGCGGCTCGAGAACACCGGGTGGATCACCAGGTTGCGATAGGTGTCGCCGGGGATTTGCTGCGCGGCTAGCTGCTCGAGCATCTTGTGCATCTGCGACTCGGAATCGCCGGCGGCGTCCGTGAGCGCGACCTGGTAGTGCTCGACGACATGTCCGGATAAGAAGGCACGGTCGTACGGCACGATTTCGCCGGTCGGAAACGGCTCGACCTGTCGAAGCAAATCCGGCGACACCCCGGTCGTGCCGGGCACCAGGTCATCGTCGAACGTGTGATCGACGACGCCCGAGGCCGCTTCCCATCGCACTCGACGCTCCTGGCGGACGACGCTGCGTCCCTGGCTGTCGCGGCCCTCGACGTTGACGTAGTAATAGTGGCCGGCCTCTGCATCCCACGGGCAGTGCGCGTGCGCGTCGAACGTCCAGTACGGAATGTAGAAGCTCTTGACGGTATCGACCAGCGCCGCTTTCGCGAGCCGCCCCGGCGCGAGCCACTTGCCGCGCCACCAGCGGCGTATATCGTCGCGGACCCGGCCGTGATCGATCCGGAACGGCAGCACACCTTCGGGCCGGATCGGCGACTTGATCTCGTCGTAGGCCACCAGCGCTGGCGAGCCGCAGAACTCGCAGTTCTGGCCGACGCGGGTGGCGTCGTAGGTCATGATCGCCTTGCAGCTCTGACACTGCACGCTGCGGCGCTGTTCCTGCCAGTCTTTATCAGTGCTCGCGTCGACCAGCAAGCCGCCGGACAGCTCGCGCTCGGCGACCTTTCCGACCTCGCGATCGATTTGATACGGTGATTCGGTGCCGCAGAACGGGCACACCAGTTTTTGCTTGGACGGGCTCCACTCCGCCTGCGCACCGCAGGCCGGACACGGATATTTTTCGAGCGCGGAGACGTCAGCCGACAGACGCTACTCCGAGAGATAGGCGTTGAGCGCGGCCCGCGTGATCCGCCACGACGAGCCGATCTTCTTTCCCTTCAACTCGCCCGACTCGAGGACGGCCATCACATCGGCCTCCGTGACGCCGAGCGCGCGAGCGGCATCGGCGGGGCCGAGCAGATCAGGCGCAACGGCAGGCGCCGCCGCGCCGCCGGTGAAGCCCTGCTGCATCATCTGCTGCGCCAGCCCAAAGCCAACCGCGAGCTCCGCGGCCGTTCCGGCCGGGCCCGCCCCGCCGCTGCCCTTTTCGAGCCCCTGCGCCATTTGATACTTCACGTAGTCATTGAGGTTGCCGATCGCCGTCATGCTGCTGCGCTTGTCGATTGCGCTTTCGACCTCGGGCGGCACCGACACGTTCTCGACGATAAAGCTGGTGATCTCGAGGCCGTACTTCTCGGTGACCGCCGGATTGATCATCGGCAGCAGCGCGTCGCCGAGCTCGGTATAGCGCGACGCCACGTCGAGGACCGGCACCTTCGCGGACGCGATCGCATCCGTGAACAGGCTGACGATGCGCGAGCGCATCGTGTCGTTGAACTCATCGAGCCTGAAGTTGTGATCGGAGCCGGCAACTTCGCGAAGGAACGTCGCCGGGTCGACGATCCTGAAGTCGTAGGTACCGAAGGCGCGGACGCGGACAACACCGAAATCGTTGTCGCGCAGCATCACCGGGTTGGAGGTGCCCCACTTGTTGCCGGTAAACAGCCGCGTGACGACGTAATAGACGTCGGCCTTGAACGGGGAATTGAAGCCGTACTTCCAGGACGACAGCTTGGTCAGGATCGGAATGTTGTCCGTGGTCAGCGTGTGCTTGCCGGGGCCGAACAGGTCGCCGAAGGCGCCGAGGTAGACGAACTGCGCCTTCTGCGATTCGCGGACGATCAGCTGCGCGCCGTTCTTGATCGCCTTGTCCTCGTCTGGAAAGCGGTAGGACAGAGTGTCGCGCGAGTCATCGGTCCACTCGATGACGTCGATCACCTCGCCCTTGAAGAAATCGGTAATGCCCATGGACAGGAATTCTATCTCGTCACGAGTCGCGCTTGATCAACCGGAACAACTCGGTCAGGCCGGCGCCGACCAGCCCCAGCGACCAGCTGTCATCGTCCCACGGCTCGTGGCCTGGGAGGCCGCGAAACGCATCGGCGGCCTCGCGTCGCGCCCGCGCCAGCGCCAGCGGCAATGCCGGGTCAACCGGCTTATCGGTGCGGTCCGCGTTCCTCAATTGCGACACCAGGCGCTCGGCGTGCTGCAGATCCAGCATCGATAGCGCCGAGCCGCAATGACCACACGAGGAGCCTTTCGCGAGATCGACCGGCGCGCCGCAATTCGAGCAATTGATGCTGTGGACGTTCTTGCGCAGCTCGGCGATCTGCGTGGGCGTCAGCGGCTTGACGAAATCCTTCTCCTTCAGGAAATCGAAGAACGTGATCAACCGGCCGTGGTCGTTAGGGCAGCGGAAATATTCGAAGCGGGTCGAGCGTTGCATGTCCTGCGTGCGGCGGAGCCGCGCCTTGCACCGCGGGCACTTCGCCAGGTCGCGATCCTGCGGAGCCGCGCGTCCGACCCGCTCGCCGATCAGGCGAAACACGCTGAGGGTCGCGCCCGGGGTGAGTTGCAGGTTCTCACGCATGTCGAACCACAGCGACTGGCAAACCGCGCACACGTCGACCTCGACCTCGCGGCCAAGGTGGCCATCGAGCATGTGCGTCTGCATCGACTTGGCGCAGCGCGGACAGTTCATTGAACGTGCTTGGCGAGCTCGTAGGAGCGCAGCCGTGCCGCGTGATCGTAGATGTGCGACACGGCGATCAATTCATCCGCGTTGGTGGCAGCAATGAACTGGTGCATCTGATCGCGGATCGTATCGGGCGCGCCGACGAACGACACGCGTGTCAGGTTCGCCGAGTCCGTGCGATCCGACGGGTCGCGCTCCCACTCCTTCGATGGCGGCGGCAGCGTGGTCGGGCGGCCGGCGCGCAGATTCGCAAACGACTGCCGGCCCGACGAAGCGAGGAAGCGCGCCTCGGCATCGGTCTCCGCGGCGACGATGTTGACGCCGAGCATCACATACGGCGTCCGCGAATGCCCGGACGGCGTGAATCGCTCGCGATAGACGCGAATCGCGTCGTGCAGCAACTGCGGCGCGAAGTGCGAGGCGAACGAGAACGGCAAGCCGAGTGCGGCGGCGACCTGCGCACCGAACAGGCTCGAGCCGAGGATCCAGATCGGCACGCGCAGGCCGGCCCCGGGAACCGCCTGCACCTGCTGACCTGGCTGGACGTCGCGGAACAAATCGATCAGCTCCATCACGTCGCGAGGGAATTCATCGGGATTCGCCTGCAGCGTGCGGCGCAGCGCGAACGCTGCCGCATGATCGGTGCCCGGCGCGCGGCCGAGTCCAAGATCGACGCGGTCCGGAAACAGCGACGCGAGCGTGCCGAACTGTTCCGCGATCTGCAGCGGCGCGTGGTTCGGCAACATGATGCCGCCGGCGCCGATGCGAATCGTCGAGGTGCCGGCGCCGACGTGGCCGATTAGCACTGCGGTGGCGGCGCTGGCGATACCGGGCATGTTGTGGTGCTCGGCCAGCCAATAGCGGTGGTAGCCCCACCGTTCGGCGTGTTGCGCGAGGTCGAGCGCGTTGTGAAAGGCCTGCGTCGCGGTGCCGCCCTCGACGATTGGCGCGAGGTCGAGCACTGATAAGGGCACCATCGCTCCATTATCCTGCCTACTGTGGCGCGCTAGACCGACAGGCGACCAACGACGCGCTCGCGGTCGTCGAAGGCACGCTCTACCCCGCGCTGCACCGGCTCGAAGAGCGTGGCTGGATTGCCGCGACTTGGGGTGCATCTGAAAACAACCGCCAAGCCAAGTTCTACGCGCTGACCCGCAAGGGCCGCACCCAGCTGCGCGCCGAGGATCAGAATTGGCGCCGCTATGCCGCGGCGGTCTTCGCGGCGCTGGATGCGCCCGCCCTGGAGTAGTGGCATGGCGCGATGGCCGGGCTCGGAGTCTTCGCCGGCGTCGCCGCGTCACTGTTGCTCGGCGGCATCATTCGCAACCACCTCTTCAGCGTCACGGTGTTCGATCCGACGACGCTGATCTCGGTGATCGTGGTGCTGATGGCCAGCGAATCGATCCGGTCATCGCATTTCGGCAAAGCTAACCGGTTCTACGCACGTTCGACCTCGGTTCTGCGTACGTTCTACGTACGCAATACTGGTGGCGATGCGAATGCCGGACTGGCTGGAGCCGATGGCCGCGACGCTCACCCAGGAGCGCTTCGCCGGCAAGGACTGGCTATTCGAAAAGAAGTTCGACGGCATCCGGCTGATGGCCTTCAAGCACGGCCGTGACGTCAAGCTCTATTCGCGCAATCGCCTCCTCCAGAATCTGCCTTCGGTCGCAAAGGCGGTAGCGGCGATTCCGGCCGAGGAGGTGATTCTCGACGGCGAGGTGGCATGGGACGGCACTAGCAGTTATCACGTGTTCGACATCCTGTGGCTGAACGGGAACAACACCACCGAGCTGCCGCTCGAGCAACGCCGCGACCTGCTCAAGAAGCTGACGTTCACCGCGCCCATCAAGCGTGTCACCTTGCTGGACGGAGACGAGCCGTGGGAGCGCGCGCGGCGTGACGGCTGGGAAGGCGTGATCGCAAAGCGCCGCGGCTCACCGTACGAGCATCGGCGCTCGAAGCACTGGTTGAAGATGAAGATCGAGGCGTCGCAGGAGCTGGTGGTCGGCGGCTTCACCGATCCGCAGGGCGGCCGCGTCGGCCTCGGCGCACTGCTGGTCGGATACTACGAGGCCGGCGATCTGGTGTTTGCCGGAAAAATCGGCACCGGCTTCGACACCAAGCTGCTGATCGATCTGCGCCGCCGCCTTGATCCGCTCGAAATCGCCAAGACCCCCTTCACGATCGCCACCGGCCTGCCGAAGCTGCGCGTGCACTGGGTCAAGCCGTCGATCGTCGTGCAGGTCAGCTTCATGGAATGGACCAAGCACAATAAACTCCGGCACCCGCGGTTGATCGCGGTGCGCTTCGACAAGAAACCGCGCGCAGTGGTCAGGGAGATGAAGTGATCACCCATCCTGAAAAAGTCATGTTCCCCGAGGACGGGATTACCAAGGGCGACCTCGCCGCGTATTACGAAGCGGTGGCGGGCGTGATGCTGCCGCATCTGCGCGGCCGCCCGCTGACCATGGAGCGCTACCCCTCGGGGATCGGCAAGAAGGGCTTCTGGCAAAAGGACGTGTCGAAAGGTTTTCCCGACTGGCTCGAGCGGGTCAAAGTGCCGAAGAAAGACGGCTTTTTGCACCACCCGATCATCACCGACGAGCGCTCGTTGCTGTGGGTCACCAACCAAAACACCATCACGCAACACGTGTGGATCTCGCGCGTTCCGGAGCTGTACTACCCCGATATCTGCGTGTTCGATCTCGATCCGTCAAAAGACGACGTGAAAGCGGTGCAGTCTGCGGCGCTTGGGCTCCGCGATTTGCTCGAAGAGCTGGGACTGCCGTCGTGGGTCAAGACCTCAGGCTCGAAGGGATTCCACATCGTCGTTCCGCTCGACGGCAAATCAGAGATGAGCGAGGTTGAGCAGTTCGCAAACACGGTGGGCCGCGTGTTCGTGTCGTTGGCGCCAGACCACCTGACACAGGAGTTCAACAAGGTGGATCGCAAGGGCCGCATCTACATTGATACCGGCCGCAACGGCTACAGCGCCACGTTTGCCGCGGCGTATACCGTGCGCGCCAAGAACGGCGCCCCGGTGTCCGCGCCCTGCACGTGGGAAGAAATCGAAAAAGGCAAAGTCGCGCCGAACACGTTCACGCTGCGCAACACGCCGGCACGCATCAAGAAGGTCGGCGACTTGTGGGCCGACATGCTGAAGCGCCGGCGATCGCTCAGCAAGCCCGCCGCCAAACTCAAGCGCATGGCAAGCTCTGTTTAGGCGGCGCACCGCCCTCTACCAGGGCGGCAAAGTCTTGTAGAGATATTCCTTCAGGTATGGATCGCGGTCGCGCGCCGCCAAGAGCTCGCTCGCCGTGCCCTGGAACATGATGGCGCCCTCGTGGAGAACCATGAAACAGACGCCCGTGACCTGCGACGAATCCGTCTTCACCACTTCGATTTTGCCGTTCACCATCTCGGCCTTGTGCTCCGCGATGTAAAACGCATCGCGGATCTGGTGCGTGACCACGAATGCGGTGACGTCCTCGAGGTCGCGCAGCTTGACGATCTCGTGATCGATGTCGGTCGCGATCAGCGGGTCAAGGCCGGTGATCGGATCGTCGAACAGCAGCAACCCCGGCTTGGAGGCCATCGCCCGCGCAATGCCGACGCGGCGGCGCTGCCCGCCGGACAACGCCGAGGGCATTCGCTCCGCGAACTCGGTGAGGCCGACAAACCCCAGGACCTCGTCGACGCGCGCATCGATTTGCTCGTCGGTCATCTCGGCCTCTTCGGTGAGGCGGAACGCGACATTCTGCGCGACGGTGAGTGAATCGAACAGCGCGTTCTCCTGGAACACCATGCCGATATCGGAGCGCATGTGCAGGAGCTCGCGCTCAGGCATTTGGTCGACGCGCAGGCCGTTGACGGTGATGCTGCCGGAGTCGGGTCGCAGCAGTCCCAGCGCCAGCTTGAGGATCACCGACTTGCCGGCGCCGGACGCGCCGAACAGGATGCGCATGTCACCCTTGGGCACGCTGAAGCTGAGGTCGCGCAGCACGACGTGATCGTCAAAGGCCAGTGAGACCTTGTCGAAGACGATCGCGTTTAAATCGTCCGGCTGTCGTACGCCCAGTGCAGCACGGCCTGTCGTTGTCGTTTCCGGCACTCGAGATCTCCGGGCTCGCAATTCTTCCTGATCGCGGCGATGTGGCGCGCGATCGCGCGCCAGCGGCGAATCTGCCGTTGATCATCGGCGCTGCGGCGGCCCATGTAATACCGACAGTACCACTGGAACCAGCCGCGTGGATCCTGCGGCCGGATCCAGCCGCTCTCCCGCCAGGTCGCCAGCGACTGCGAGGCGTTGACGCCGAAGCAGTTGAGGCGCGCCTGCCGGCGCCCGGTGGCGAGTTTCGCGCGCGTGAACCACGCCTTGGGGAACTCCAGTGCGCAGTCGGTCATGTACTTGCCGCCGAACACACCCAGGGCCAGCATTTGTTTCGGCGTCAGCTGCGGCCGGAACTCAGGATCGAAGTTGCGGCCGATCGGCTCGGAACGGAAATAGACGTACCCCCGCTGCATGCGATCGTTGACAACCACCTTGATGTTCATCCGAGGCTCAGGATGGGAGTGACCTACCGACGCGTCGTCCGACGACTCAACGACCGTCGCGAGATGCCGCGCCGTGATGTCGTTCAAGGGTTCCGCCAACCTTCTCAGGATAGCGGATTTGCTCCGCAATAAAGCTCGCCCAATAAGCAAATCGCTTTTAGGGTTGAGCTACATCGCGCTAATCTATCGCTCGCAATGACACCTGACTTGCAGCTCGAAACCCCGCGCCTCATCATGCGGCTGCCCCGCCTCGCCGATCTCGATCCGTGGGCCGACATGATGATGGACGAGCCGACCGCGAAGTTCATCGGCGGCGTGATGCCGCGCGCGGTGACGTGGCGGGCGTTAATGACGATGATCGGCGCGTGGCACGCGCAGGGCTTCGGTATGTTCTCCATCATCGAAAAGGACACCGGTCGATGGATCGGACGTCTGGGTCCGTGGATGCCCGAAGGGTGGCCCGGCTCCGAGATTGGCTGGGCACTGGTTCGTGACGTGTGGGGCAAGGGCTTCGCAACAGAAGGCGCCACCGCCGCTACTGATTGGGCGTTCGACAATCTCGGGTGGACCGAGGTGATCCACAGCATCGACCCCGCCAATGTGGCGTCGCAGGAGGTCGCCAGGCGCCTCGGCTCGCGCAATCTCGGACCGGGCACACTGCCGCCGCCATTCACCGAGGCGGTCATCGACATCTGGGGCCAGTCGCGGCACGACTGGCACGCGAGGCGGCGGCGAAAGGATTAGCCGTTAACGCTCGATTCCCGAAAGGTTTCAGGTCCAGCCCAGCCGTCGCAGGCCGCTGGGCATCGTGCTTGCATTCGGTTACAGCGGAGAGAGTCTAATGCTTCGTTCAAGTACGTTGTCACGGATCGCTTTATTGGTGATGCTCGGTGTCTCGACCGCCGGCTGTGAAGTCGTCGGCGGGATTTTCAAGGCCGGGCTATGGGTTGGCGCGCTTGGCGTCCTTGCCGTCGTCGTGTTGGTGGTGGTCGTCGTCGGAAAGATGAAGCGCTAGCGGCGAAAAGGGCCTGTCATCGAATGACAGGTCCGATCACCTTCCTGGACCACGCACTACTTGTGGAATGGATACACGCCAATGCCGATGTTTGCGTGGAAGTTGCTGGCATCCCAACGATTGGCGAGCTGCCCCGCGGGTGTCGTCACGATGATGTCGGGATGCGTCAGCACGTAGTCGCCCGACACGCGAACGGTAAACTTTCGAGTCAGGAAATACTCAGCCTTGATCTGCGGCCTGAGCAGCCAGCTGTTGCGGACGTCGAGCGTCACCGTGCCTTCGAGCAGGTCGAGCGCGTTGAGCACGTCGCCTTCGGGGCGCAGAGCGTAGTCGGAGATCCGCTGATCGGCGCTCCTCGGCAACTCACCGGTCGGTTTTGTCGCCGACCGGCTCCTGGCGTCCAAATCGCAGGTAGAGCGGCGGCAGCAGGAAGAGATTCAGGATGGTTGAGGTCACGAGACCGCCGAGAATCACGACGGCCATCGGATGTTCGATCTCATGGCCGGCCTTCTCGCCACTGAGGGCAATCGGCACGAGCGCGAGGCCGGTGGCGAGCGCCGTCATCAGAATCGGCGAGAGCCGCTCTTCTGCGCCGCGCAGGACCAGCTCGCGCCCGAACGGCACGCCCTCTTCATGCTGCATGTGCCGATAGTGGCCGACGAGCATGATGCCGTTGCGAGCGGCGATGCCAATCACGGTCACCAGGCCGACGAGCGACCCGAGCGACAGTACGCCGCCGGTGAGAAATGTTGCTGCGATTGCGCCGACCAGCGCGAACGGCAGCGTCAGGAACACCAGCGCGGTCAGCGAAACCGTTCCGAAGTCGGTCAACAGGATCAGCAGGATACCGACGACGGCGGCGGCGCCCCAGATGAGCAGCGCTCGGCTCGATTCGGCGCGCGCCGCGTACTCACCCAGCACCTCGGCGTGATACCCGGCGCCGAGATCAACGGAAGCGAGGCGCGCTTCGATGTCCCGCGCGACCGATCCCAGATCGCGGCCCGACACGTTGCAGGTCACGTCGATGCGTCGAGCGCCGTTCTCGCGGGTAATCTCGTTCTGCACTGGCGCGATGTTGACGTCGGCGACGGCCGACAGCGGCACCGTGCTGCCGCCGCGCACCCCGATCCGAATCGCGCGCACGGCGTCGATGCTGCCGCGGGCTTCAGGCGTCCCCCACACCACCACGTCGAAGAAACGCTGGTCTTCGAAAAACTCCCCGGCCTTCGTTCCCTGCACGACGGTCGTCACCGCTTGCCGCACATCGCTTGCCGTCACCCCCAGTCGCTCGGCACGATCCGGCCGGAACTTGACTTCGATCTGCGGCACCAGCACCTGCGGCTGTGCCTTCAGATCGACCACGCCATCGATCGGCGCCAGGGCGTCGCGTACTGCGGCGGCATGCGCCTGCAATCGATCGAGATCGGGTCCCTCGATGCGCACGACGATTGTCGCGCTTGCGCCGGTCAGGACTTCCTTGATGCGCTCGCGGAGGTAGGTCAACAGGTCGCGATACAGGCCGGGGTAGCCGTCGACCGCTGCCTGGACCTTCGCGACCGTGGCGTCGTAGTCCACTTTCGGGTCAAGGCTGATCCACAGCTCCGTGAAATTCGGCCCGACGACCTCATCGGCGACTTCCGCGCGGCCGATGTGCGAACCGAAATTTCGCACGCCGGGAATGGCCCGCAGCTCCTTGCTCGCCTGCACGGTGATCCGCCGCATCGCCTCGATCGAGGTGCCCGGTTTCTCGACCCAGTGCATCAGGAAGTCGTACTCGCGGAAGTCGGGCAGGAACTCTTCGCCGAGGAACGGCACAGAAGCGAGTGTCGCCAGCATCAAGACGGCGAGCACGCCGGCGGCGGCCACCGGGCGATCGACGAGCTTCGGCAGCACGCCGCGATACCACGCCTTTAATCCGGTGACCAGGCGCGACTCTTTGGCGTCAAGATGCCGCGGCAGCATCAGCAGCGCCATGGCCGGTGTGACAGTCAGGGCCACAAACAGCGAGGACAGGATCGCGAGGACGTAGGCGGTGGCGAGGGGACGGAAGAAGGCGCCTGACAGTCCCTCGAGCATGAACACCGGCAGGAACACCAGCATGACGATCAGGCTGCCGAACACCACGGCGCTGCGCACTTCAATCGATGCGTCGAAGACCACCGCGATCGCCGGCCGCGGGCTCGCCGCATGGCGGTTCAGCCGCAGGCGCCGGACGATATTCTCGACGTCGATAATCGCATCGTCGACGACCTCACCAAGCGCGATTACCAGTCCCGCAAGGATCATCGTGTCGATGGTGCCGCCGCGGTAGCGCAACATCATCGCCGCGGCCAGCAGCGACAGCGGGATCGCGACGCTGCTGATCAACGCGGTCCGCCAATCGGCGAGGAAAATCAGCAACACCATGACCACCAGAACGCAGCCAATCAACAGCGCCTGATTGAGGTTCGCCAGCGACATCTCGATGAACGTCGCCGGCCGGAAGATCGTGGGATCGACCTGCAGATCGCCCAGTGCGGGCTGGAGTTTCTCGAGCGCGGCTTCGACATCACGCGTCACCTGCAGCGTGTTCGCGCCGAGCTGCTTCTCGACGATCAACAGCAGGCCGGGGACATCGTTGATGATCGCGTCGCCAATCGGCGCCTGATGGCCGGTGGTCACCGTCGCGATGTCGCCGACGCGAATCGGCGAGGCGCTCTGTCGTTTCACCACCAGGCCGGCGAGATCGCCTGCCGCCATGACCGTCGGCGCGTGGGCGACGGCGAGACGCTGATTTGCGGTATCGACGAAGCCCCCGGTTTGGATCGACACGCCTTCCCGCACCGAGGCCACGACTTCATCGAGCGTCACATGGCTGGCCTGCAGGCGATCGGGATCTACGAGCACTTGCAGTTGCCGGTCGCGCTGCCCCCAGATCGCGACGTTGGCGACGCCGGCCACGGCCATCAGCCGCGGCCGCACCGTCCAGCGGACGATCGTTGTCATCTCGGTCTGCGACAGCGTCGGCGAGGTGATGCCGATCTTCATCAAGCGGCTGAGCGACGACAGCGGCGCGAGCATCACCGGCGGATGCGCGGTGGCGGGCAGCGACGCGCCGATCGCGCCAAGCCGCTCCTGCACGTGTTGCCGGGCGAGCATCCGTTCGGCGCCGGGCTCGAGAATCAACACCACCGATGACAGACCGAGTACCGATTTGGAGCGAATGGTCTTGACACCGGGCACGCCCGCGAGCGCGCTTTCGATCGGTACGCTGACCAGGGACTCGACCTCGGGAGTCGACAGTCCAGGCGCCTCGGTTTGAATCTCGACGATCGGCGGCGCGAATTCGGGGAAGACGTCGAGGGGAATGGTCCGCGCGTTGCGGGCGGCGGCGATTGCGGCGATCACCGCGACCGCGAGCACCACCACCGCGTGTCGCAACGAGATCGAGACGAGCCAGCGCATGCTACTTACCTGCGCCGAACTCGGTCCCGAATAACTCCGCGGCGCCGTCGGTCACGACCTTCTTGCCGGCGTCGATGCCGCGCGCGATCAGCGTCTTCGCACCGGATTGCGAGCGGATCTCGATTCGCCGCCGAATGAAAGTGTTCGCGCCCGTTGCCTCGTAGACCCACGAGCCGCCATTGAGGTCGTAAACGACGCCGGCGGTCGGGACGACGAGCGCCTGCTCGGCGCCGCTCATCGGCAGGCGCACGCTGACGCGATCCCCAGGCCGAACAACCCCCTCACCCGACTGCAGCGCGTAGAACAGATCGCTGGTGGCCGCCAGCGGATCGGACGTGGCCGGACCGGCCACCGGCGTGGCGCTCAGTACCGGACCCGTGGTGCCGCCCAACCCTTCGATCATGACCGGCTTGCTCGTATCAACGCCGCTGCGATCACCGACGAACAGCGGTACGCGCACCCACAGGCCCTCCGTCTGGACTACTTCGAAGAGCGGCGCCGATGCCGCAACAGTTTGCCCCGGCGCGACGGCCACGGACTGCACCATGCCTGAGATCGGCGCACGAATCGCGATGCCGGTGCCGGTGCCGGCCGGACTGCTGCCGATCTCCGTCGCCCGTGATCGCGCAGCCGCCGCGGTCGCCGCGGCCACCTTCTGTTGTGCGCGCGCTTCCTCCACCGCGCGCGCGCTGACCGCGCCATCGGCGAGCAACCGGTCGAGCCGCTCGACACGCTGCGTCGCCAGCACCAACTCCGCGTCCGCCGTCGCGACGTCTCGCGAGGATTCGACGCCCAGGCTGCGATCCGACGGTTGCATCGCATACAGCATGAAGATGACCTGGCCGCGGGTGACGCGCGCTCCGGCGCGTGGCGCAACGGTGGCCGACTGCAACGTGCCGGCGGTCGGTGCCGACACGACCACCGCACCTCCGGGCGGCGCCATAATCTCGCCGCCGATACTGCGCGTTCGCGTCACTGTTTCAATCGCCGTCGTGACGGTTTGAATACCCAGACGCGTGACCGCTTCCGGCGTCAGGGTGATCGAGGTCAACTGTGCTTCGGTGACCGGATTGGCGACGGCGGCGGGCGGCGGCGATTTCGCCGGGGTCTGCGTGTCACCGCAAGCGCTGAACGTCGCGCAGACGAGGAGCACCGGCACTGTCGAGCGATTCATTCGCATTCTCCAGGTCATCGAAATGCGCACCTGTTGCCGACCGCGCGATCGAGCGCAATCGCCGCGGTCAGCAGCTCGACCCGCGCGTCCAGCCGCGCGCGCCGCGCGGTCACCAGGCGGCGGCCGGTGTCGAACATCATGTAGAGCGGCGTCTCGCCGGCGGCGTAGGCCTTCTCCGCCTGCTGCCGCTCGATCTGCAGCGACTCGATGATCTGCTCGTCCCACACCTTCAACACCTCGCGCGCGCGGACCAGCCGCGCCACCCCGCGACGCAGCTCGGCGCGAACGTTGGCTTGCACCAGGCGATACCGGAGGTTTGCTTGCGTTACCGCGGCCGCCGCACGCGCGCGCGGCCCCGCGTTCCTGTTCAGTGGCAGATCGAGGCCGAGACCCGGCCCGATCTCGAAACCCTCCTGGCCTTCGCCATTCGCATCCAGGGTTACCGCAATCATGTTCACGATCTTCGACTGCTCCAGCCCGGCGCGCGCGCCCGCGGCTTCAATCGCCAACTCGGCGGCGCGCACATCGGGACGGGACGCGAGCGCATCGCCCATCATCGTGTCGAGGGCTTCGCACGACGACACCGGCAGATTGTCAATCGGCATCAACGCGGCGCCTTCGGGCACCGTGGCACCGAGGATCGCGTCGAGTTGAAGGCGCGCCAGCTCACGGTCACCAGCGGCGCCGAGCGCAACAGCCTCGGCCATCGACGCTTCGCTGCGCACCGCGCGCGCTTCGAAGTCGCTGATGTCGCCTTCGCGTAAGCGTGCGTCGGCGAGCCGCCGGAGGCTGCCCCACAGTTCCGCGGACTCGCGCGCGAGGCGGAGACGCGCCTCAGCGGCGCCCGCATCCACGTACGCGGTGCGGGCCTGCGCGATCAGACCGAGGCCGTCCGACATCAACCGCGCCGCAAGCGCTTCACCGTCGAGGGTTGCGGCTTTGATGCGCTTGGGGCGTTGCCAGATCGCCTCGATCGGCAGTTGCAGCGTGGCTTCGAACTGTTTGGGTCCCCAGGGAAACAGTAGCGACAGGACCGGATTGCGCAGCTGGCGCGCTTCGATCAGATCGGCGCGCGCAAAGCCCAGGTCGGCGAGCGTCAGTTGGAAGGCCGGATTGTTCCACAGCGCGACGGCGACCGCCTCATCAGAGCTGAGCCCGTCGTCGATCGTGACACCGGGCGGCATCGCGTCCGCCTCGTTGATCCGGATCCCGTAGCTCACGCGCGCGCGTAACGCCGCGTCGACGCTGGTCCGATCCGGCACGCTGCCACCTGTCGCGCACGCACTCGAGAGCAGCGCCGCGGCGATCAGCGTCGGAACCGCACCACGCATCATCCCCGCGAATATCTCAGGGTATCGAGCCAGACACAACAGGAACATGGATTCCACGATCGCGCTGCCGACGTCAGTCACGGGGGCCGGCCGATCAGAGTTGTGTGACAGCCGCGCCGACCACCATCAGGGCCACGCCGACGCTCAGCTGCCAGGTCAACGGCTCGCGCAGGAAGATCGCCGCGAGCACGATCGTGAGCGGCAAACTGAGTTTGTCGATCGGCGCCACCCACGATGCGGGCGCCATTTGCAGCGCCCGGAAGTACGCCAGCCAGGACACTGCGGTCGCGACGCCTGACAAGGCGAGGAAGACCATCGTGCGCCTCGAAAGCTCAGCGACCGAGCGCTGTTCGCCAAGTCCCAGGACCATCAGCCAGGCGATCACGCCCACCACGATGGTTCGAACAGCGGTGGCCAGGGTTGGCGGAACGCCCTCGACCCCGAGCTTGGACAGGATTGCGGTGGCTGCGGCAGCGACCGCCGCGACGAACGCGTATGCGAGCCATGACATATGAATTCCTCTACCAGCGCCACGCGTACTGCAGCTTGACGCTTAGCTGGTTCGACTCCTGCTGCCAGCGGTCGAGGACCGACTGCACGTTGTGGTTGTAGACCACGAACAGGTCGGCGACCGGACGGAACGTCCAGCGCAACCGCGTGTTGAGGCCGATCGAGTCGCTTTCGGTGTCGTACTGAACGTAGCTCGCCACCGACAGATCGGGCGAGACGTTGACGCGTAACCGCGACCCGACCAGCGAGACCGAGAAATCGCCCGATGGAAGCCGCCCGATGTTGCGCTCCGCCGATAATTCGAGGGTGACGAGCGCCGTCCCGCCCGATGCGCTTGCCCGTGAGCTCCATCTCCACTCGTCGTTCGGATACTCGACCGTGAATCCCGCCGCGCTGCGATCGCGGCGGGGCCGGCGGCTGAAGCAGCTGCAGTGACAGGACCACACTCAGAACCACCAAGCTATTCGCCAATACGACGCCGCCGACGACAGCATTACACGCCGTTCAGCGCACGATCGACGGTGATGAGGCAGAGCGGACAAAGATCCTGGCGTCGAAGCCGCTCTCTTTCGACACGTCGCTGACCCAGATACTGAGCGCGTTCTCCGGAATGCCCTCGCCGTACAACAAGCCGTAGAGTATGCGATCGTTGTCCAGCCATTCCGCCTGGTCGTCAATGTAGCGATCGTCTCCGGTGACCGGCCACGCCTCGCCCGACTCGAGCTGCATCACCCACAGGCGCCACGCGCCCTTAGTCGTCGATGCGCGCTTGAAGACAATCCGCCGGCCATCCGGAGACAGCGACGGACACTCGACATCGTCGCGAACGACCTTCAGATGACGACGGGCGATGTCGCCCTCGACCAGAAATCGCTTGCCGCCGGTGCCGAGCGTTGCGAGGAAGCGATCGCCGGAGGGGAAGAACGTCACGCCCCAGAAATTGAAGTCGACGTCCTTAATCACCTGGCCGTCGCGTTCGGTCGTGAACGTTTCGAGGTTGTCGATGACGCTGCCATCCTCCAGATTGAACAGCGACGTTCGCGTCGTGAAATCTCCGACGTAGCTCTCGCCGGTAACGAACACCGTCGCCGCCGCCCAGCGATTGTCGGGCGACACCCGCGCGCGGATCGGCAGGCCGTCAAGCGGTAGCTGCCGCGTGGGTTTCAGCGCGTGATTCATGAAGACCGCATAGGCCTTTGGCGAGAGCGACTCGCGATTGATCACCAGGCACAATCCGATCTTGCGACCGAAGTAACTGCGCTCGCAAGCCGGCGCCGCAAGCAGTTGCTGGTCCTCCGGATTGGCCGCCGGTGCGAGGCCAACCTGGTCGAACGAATCCGTGCGCCGGCTCAAATACACGACGTGCGAAGCCGCGCGCAGCTGGTCGATCCGTGTGGCGGCGGCCGGGTCGTCGAGGTTGAGGCCCAGCGTCGCGCCCGCTGCGGCCGGCGTGCGCAGACGCTGACGCCATTGCACATAGCCGGCGACGCCGAGCGTGCACAGCACGATCACCGCCACGAAGATCAGCGCGCGTTTGTTCGAAATCGCCATATCACCACGGTCGCCAGGGCCAGCGTCACCACCATCAGCGGGATGAACGCCCGCGCCGCCGCGTCAGGAGAGCTGCGGCTCCACATCCACCCAAAGAATACGCTGGAGACCAGCCGGCCGACATCGTTGCAGGTACTGACCAGCGCCAGGCCGGTCGCACGGCGTTCGGGGGGCAGTTCCGAGCTGGCGAGCGCGGCGAATACGCCGTCGGTCATGGCGTAGAACGAGCCGAGCAGGAAGACGCACATCGCAATCACCGCCAGCGATGACGCCGACGATGCCAGGATTACATAGAGCAGCAGGAGCGCCGCGTATCCGCCCACGATCACCGAAGTGCGGCCGACGCGATCGGCGATCCGGCCGACCGGAATAGCGAGCGTCAGATACACCGCGGGCGTCGCGACGAACAACAACGGCAGGTAGGTGTGATCGAAGCCAAGCTTGCGCTGCAACGACAGGTAGATGAAGGCATCACTGATCGTCGTCAGTCCGAAGGCGCCGGCGAGCACGGCGATCATGACGAACCGCGGCGACCACCAGCGCGATCCAGGCGCGAGCTGATCGGCAGGCGCGGCCGCGCCGATCACACTGGTGTCCACGAACAGCACGAGCGCGGCGACGCCGACCAGCGCCAGCGCGAGGCTGATGGCGAAGACGACGTCGTAGCCGTCGGCGATCCAGCGCAGCACTAGAAACGCCAGCAACGGGCCGAGCATCGCGCCGGTCGTGTCGAGGGCGCGATGAATGCCGAATGCGGATGCGAGCGCGCCGCGCGGCACGCTGAGAGAAATGATCGCGTCGCGTGGCGCGGTACGGATGCCCTTGCCGAGGCGATCGAGGACCACCAGTGCCGTCAGTGCCGACGCCCCGCCGGCCGCTACCAGCAGGCCGAACTTCGACACCGCGGAGGCCAGATAGCCGGCCGCGGCCACTGACTTGTGCCGTTGCGAGCGATCGGTGAACCACCCCGCCGCGAGCTTGACGAGCGAGGCCCCGCCCTGCTGCAGTCCATCGACGACGCCGAACATTGCCGGCGAGGCGTGCAGGAAGTAAAGGGCGTAGAGCGGCAAAATCGCCGCGACCATTTCTGAGGACGCGTCGGTAAGGAGGCTCGTCAGCCCAAGGATCCAGACATTCCGGCCCGCGTGCTTAAGCCCGAGCCCGCGGGTGTCGGGATTTCCCAACTTTTCGTTCAGCTCGGTCCGGCCCTGTGACTGATACAGGAAACCTCCTGCCAAAAATTATAACGGCCGTGCCTCAGGATTCGGGCGCATATCCGCTCGCAGCCATGGTCGCGGAACGGCGGTTCGCCGTTAGAATCCGCGCATGTCAAACCAACAGCAGTTCAAGCCGCCACCGCAGGATCACGAGATCGAAATTACCTTCGATGGCAAGACCCACAAGGGCCGTTACCATCTCGAGCACGACAACCTCGTGGTGTCCTACCAGGGCGCCAGCAAGCTGGTCTTGAAGGGCCCGGACAACGACAGCCTGGCGCGGAACGTTCTCACCGAAATCGTCACCGCGAAACACCGGGGGCACTAGGCCGCGGCCATTGGTGAGGCATGCCGCTGCAACAGCGGCCGTCGGATGGCGGCAGCCCACCTTCACCGCGTGCTCAAGGAAGTCTTCGGATTGGAGTCGTTCCGTCCGGGGCAGGAGGACGTGGTGCGCGCGGCCCTGGCGAACGCAATACGCTGGCGATCGAGCTGGCGAAGAACTACGACGCGCGCAAGGATCGCGACCGCGAAAAGCTCGACAACATGATCGCCTACGCGCAGAGCGCGCTGTGCCGGTGGCGGCTGATGCTGCGGCAGTTCGGCGAGACGATCGGAGGTAAGGCCTGCCGCGACTGCGACAATTGCCGCAAGGCCGGCTCCCGCGAGCCACTCGCGGCGGCATCCTGATATGGCAGTCGACGAAAAGGAGCTGCTGACCGGCGACCAGGCACTCGAGAAGCTGCACAAGATGCTCGAGGAGTTGCCGATTGCCTTCATGGTGACGGTCGCCAATGGCGAGGTCACCGCCCGGCCGATCGGCGTGGTCGGCGATGAGCCATTCAGCCGGCTGTAGCCTTCACGGTATATAGTCGCCCTCACCCGCGAGCCGGGCCAATCAGGGGGCATCCATGTGCGACCAAGATCATTTTGAAGACGACCTGAAGGAATACACCGCGCGTGGCGCCGTCACCCGCCGCCAGTTCGGCGCGTTGTCGCTCGGTGCCGGTATGGCGTTCGTGCTGCCGCGCGCGGCGAATGCCGCAGCCGTGAGTGAATCCGAGGTCACGATCAAGACGCCGGACGGGGTTTGTGACGCGTACTTCGTGCATCCGGCGGCCGGCGCCGCGGCCGGCGTGGTGATTTGGCCCGACATCCTCGGCCTGCGTCCCGCGTTCCGTCAGATGGGCAAGCGGCTCGCGGAATCCGGCTATTCGGTGCTGGTCGTGAATCCGTTCTATCGCCAGAAGTCGGCGCCGGTCGTTCCGGCCGGCGCGAGCTTCAGCGATCCGGCGATTCGCAGCGCGGTGATGCCGCTGGCGCAGGCCTTGAACGCCACCACCCACACCACTGATGCCAAGGCGTTTATCAGCTGGCTTGATACCCAGGCCGCGGTCGACCAGCGCAAAAAGGTCGGCACGATGGGCTACTGCATGGGCGGGCCGATGGTGATGCGCACCGCCGCCGCGGTTCCCGATCGCGTCGGCGCAGGCGCGTCTTTCCATGGCGGCGGCCTGGCTACGAAGGCGCCGGACAGTCCGCACCTGCTGATCCCGACGATGAAGGCGCGGTTCCTGATCGCGGTTGCGGAGAACGACGATCAGCGCGAACCCGAGGTCAAGACGATCCTCAAGGACACGTTCGCGAAGAACAACCTGGCGGCGGAAATTGAAGTCTACGCCGGCGCCGCGCACGGCTGGTGCCCGCCGGATTCGGCGGTCTACAACGAGCCGCTGGCCGAGAAGGCATGGACGCGCCTGCTGGCGCTGTTTGGCAAAGCGCTCGCGTAACTAGAACGGCCGCCGTGGCGACATCTGCAGCCGGATGTCGTCGCGGCCGGTTTTCACGATAATCGTCGGCTGCAACAACTTTCCATTGCCGGTGAATTCCACTTCATAGCGATCGGCCATCGCGTGATGGTCATCGGACAGCCGCTCTGCAATATCCTTCAGACGCTCGGGGAGACCGCTGTCGACCACGATCGCGGTGTAGATGCCGCCGGTGTTCTCGACCAGGTTCTGCGCGAGATCGGTCACCGGCCCGGTTTGCTTGCCGGCGATCACCACCGCATGCGCGGCGCCGCCGCGGTTGAGGAAATCGTTCATGAAGCGGTTGTAGCGCGCGACGTCCGGCTCTCGCCGGGTATCGCCGTTGTCGGTCGTGACGATCACCAACACCGGCCACTGCGCCGGCGTCGGCTTCAGGAAGCGAGTGTCGGACTCGATCATCGTTTCGAGAAAGGCGTTGGCGCCGCCTTCGGATGCGAACCGCGCGATCTCCGCCTTGAGCTGATCGCGGTCGGCCGACGGCTGCGTCCGGACGCGAATCTGCCCGCCGGTGGTGATGAAACTGATCTGATGCTCCGGCGGCAACATGTCGACGAACCCGTTCAGCGCGATCCTGAAGTTGTTCATCATCGGCGCGGTCGGCGTGCTCGAGTCCACCATCAAGACGATTCGCAGCGGCTCGCTGCCACTCGTGACGCGTGTCACCGTTCGCGTGACGCCGTCTTCGGTAATCTGAAAATCCGTGGCGGTCAGGTCTGCCACCGGCCGGCCGCCGGTGTCGAGCGCGCTGACGAAGATCCGCTTCGGGACGTTCTGCGCCGAGGCCAGCAGCGGAATCGCGACGACACAGACGAACGACGCCGCCGCTCGATACCACGCTTGCCTCATGCGCCCTCCGGCGGAGCGAGTATGCCGTCAGCATCGCGCGGATGCAATCCCGCCGCCTGCGATAGAATTTCGTTACATGACATCCGAACTGTGGATCCTGGCGGCCGGCGCCGCCATTGCCGGACTGGTGCAGGGCATTTCCGGCTTTGCGTTCTCAATGGTGGCGGTCTCGATCTGGGTCTGGGGCATCGATCCAAAGTTCGCCGCGGTGATGGCGGTGTTCGGCGGCTGGTTCGGACAGGTGATCTCCGCCTTTCGCGTCCGACGCGGCTGGCACTTCGACATCCTCTGGCCGTTCGTCGTCGGCAGCGCGATCGGCATCCCGATCGGCACGCAGTTGTTGCCGCTGCTCGATGCCAATCAATTCAAGCTGGTGCTCGGCGGGCTGCTGGTGGTGTGTTGTTCGCTGATGCTCGCGACCGCGAAGCTGCCGAAGATCGAACGCGGCGGCCGCGTCGCCGATGCCGGCGTCGGATTGCTGGGCGGCGTGATGGCGCCGCTGAGCGGCTTCAGCGGTCTCGCCCCGGCGCTGTGGTGCACGCTGCGTGGCTACAACAAGGACGAACATCGCGCCGTGATCCAGAACTTCAACCTGATCGTGCTCTCCGCGACCGTCACCTCGAACATCTGGTCGGGACGGCTGCGCCCGTCGATGTGGCCGCAGATGGCCGTCGTCGCCGGAGCGCTGGTGTTGCCGGCGATCTGGGGATCGAAAATCTACGTCGGCATGAGCCCGGCGGCGTTTCGCAAGACCGTGCTGTGGCTGCTCGTCCTGGCCGGCGCGGTGATGCTGAGCTCCGCGCTCAACACGATGCGCTGATCGATCGGCTGCTCGTCCGGGAATTCCCTCGCTCAAGGAAATTGGATTGCTTCTTGCAAACTCGGAGCATGCTCCGCAGTGGTGCGGAGCCCGTTAGTGTTGCATCGCCGGATTCTAGCGGTGCGAAAGCTGAGCCATTGGGTATGTCGGTAGTTACTTCCCCAGCCGCGGTGTCGGACGCTGTGTCGCACGTGCAGTCCGGCATCACCGTACTGGTTCCCGCGTATAACGAAGCGGCAAGCATTGCCGACACCATCGTCAGCTTGCGCAATCAGACCATTCCGCCGGCTGAGATCATCGTCATCGACGATTGCTCGACTGACAACACCGCCGAGGTAGCGCGGGCCCATGGGGCCACCGTGATTCGTCCCGCGGTCAACACCGGCTCCAAGGCCGGGGCCCAAAACTACGCACTGCGGGATGTAAAAACGGAATTTACGATGGCAATCGACGCGGACACCACCGTCGCGCCAGACGCGATCGAGCGATTCCTCGCGGTGATGGCCGATGCGTCCGTCTCGGCGGCCTGCGGCTTTGTCATCCCGCGGCACGTCAAGTCAATCTGGGAGCGCGGGCGTTACATCGAGTACCTGCTGGCATTCGCGTTCTACAAGCCGATCCAGGATTTCTACACCAAGCCGCTGATCGCGTCCGGGTGCTTCTCGATTTATCGCACCGACGTGCTGCTCGCGCAGGGCGGCTGGCAGACGCGCACGATGGCCGAGGACATGGACCTCACCTGGTCGATGTATCAGCAGGGTCACGCGGTGCGCTTCGTGCCGGAGGCGGTCTGTTACCCGATCGAGCCGCACAACTTCCACTTCATGAGCAAGCAACTGCGGCGCTGGTCGCATGGCTTCATGCAAAACGTCCAGCTCCACTGGAAGGGCCTGCTGCCGATTGGCTTCCTGCGCTCGGTGATTGGCGTCGCGTTGTGGGAGTCGACGATTGCCTCGCTCATTTATCTGTTCGTGGTGCCGATCACGGCGATCTGGCTGCAGAACCCGCTCATCCTGATCGTCTACATCCTTGACGCACCGGCCTTGATGGTGCCGGTGCTGATGCAGGCATCGTCACGCAAGGAAGTCGGTCGCGCGCTGGCCAGCATTCCCTCGTTCTTCGTGCTGCGCGTGGTCAATTGCCTGTTCGTGCTCGAGGCCATCTGGTCGGAGTTCGTGATTGGGCGGCGCCTCGCCGTCTACGAGAAAGGACACTAGCAATGTTCGCCGGTCTTCCAGGCATCGGTGTCGGCACGCTGTTCTACGTGCTGATGGCCGTGTGGATGCCGTTTCGTGAAATGCCGCGCGTGTTCGCCGGTAAAAGCAGCCTGGCACAGTGGCAGCTGATTGCGCGGCAGCTGTTCTACGCGGCCGGCATCGTCGCGACGGTAGTGTTCGCGGAGCGGCTGCTGTTGTGGATCCTCGGTCAGTCGAAGGTGGCGCCGTTCAGTCCCGCCGCCTTCCTGCACGAGGAGCTTGGCGTTCGTGCCGGCGATTCCCTGCTGGCCGCGCCGATTACCGCATCCCTGCTATTGCTCGCGGGCGTGTTGCTGTTCGTGGAGGTGCTGAGAGTAGTCGTCAAGCACACCGCGAGGGACGAGCGCCAACGGCAGCCGCTCGAGGACGTGCTCGATTCATCGACGCCGAGCTAGCGCCTGAAGCGGTAAACGCGGTAGCGGTCGGTGATTCCCACCGGTGTGGCTCTCCGCTCGAGCATCTCCTGTAAGTCTGGGGACGCATCGAGCGAGCCAAGATCCGTAATCACAAAATAGCGCGGGAACCAGTCAGCGTAGTCGCGCAGGTAGCGCGTCTCCGCGTCGACTGGCGGACGCCCGTCGATTGCTTCGGCGGCGAGGTCGTCGCGGTTCGGCCACGAATCCCCGGAAATCTGGCCGTGATACATCAACGCATAGCCATACTCCGTATCCAGGAATAGCGCGCGCGTGTCATGCGCGGTGAGCTCGCCAATCTCCTGGTAGATGCGCGCGTACTCGGCGGCGTTGGCTTCATGCAGCCGCGGCCATGCCGCCATCGATCCTGCGACCGCCGTGGCTGCGCAAACACCGTAGACAACCATGGCGGGGACTCGCGATTCGAAGCGGGCGAACAGCACCGCCGCGCCGATCGCGACGACGGCGATGTACGGCAGGTGGTAATAGTCGTGCGTCGGCATGTGATAGGTGAACACGATGGCAAAGGCGAGGTAGCCACCGAGTAGCGCCGCGAGCAGCCAGCGTGCGAAACGGTGGGTGCCGACGATGGCGGCGACACCCGTGAGCGCAAGGAGGGGCAACGTTTCGACTCGAGAGGCCATCCGCGCGAGGCCTTCCCAGAAAAACGCCGTGGCGATCAGGTGCGGCTCGAGGCGCATTCGCATTTGATCACGCACCAGCGATCCCGCAATCGCGCTGTACCCGTAGTACAACACCGGCAGGATCATGCCGGCTCCGGCGAGTGTCAGCAGTTGGACGAGGGAAGGCCCTGCCCTGGCAGTCCACGCGACCGCAGCGATCGCCGGCAGCGTCAGGAACACGCTCATCGGCTTGATCAAGCCGGCCACGCCGACGAGGAGCGCCGCGACCAGGAATCGACCGCGCTCCGGCCGCTCGTGGTATCGCAACAACGCCGCGATCGCGCAGAGGCTGGCGAGCGTCATCAGCGGATCCGGCTGAAAGTTTCTGCTGGCCACGATGCCATACGGCAAGAACAGGTAGATGGCGGCCGCCAGGGAGGCACCGGCCGGTGACGCGATCCGCGCGGCGATCGACCACAGCGGGATCGCCCCGGCCACCCAGGCGAGCGCCGCCAGCGCGCGCGGGATCAGGAGGTTCTCGTGTCCGAGGGCGAGATAGCCGCGGCAGGCCAGCCATTCCATGACCTGCGGCTCGCCGGCCGGCTGCATCACCCGATTCGCGCCGGCCACCGCCTTGGCCCACTCCGGGATGCCGGGCGCGCGATCGTAATAACACGCGCGCGCGAGCACCGCCGATCGATAGTGTCGCGTCGGATGGAACCTGACGATCGATTGATCGAGCTCGCTCATGCGGATCGCCAGGCCAGCGCTCATCAGCACGGCCAGCACGAGTGTCCGCGTCATTACGCGCCCGCGCCGAGATACACACCGACCCGCAGCACGTCGGCAAACACGCCCCCGGCGGTTACCGCCGGGCCCGCGCCCGGGCCTTGAATCACCAGCGGGTTGCGATCGTAACGGCCGGTGACGAATCTCACCACGTTGTCGGTGAGATTGATGTTCGCGAAAGGATGCGTGCGCTCCATCTCGGTGAGTTGGACCGATGCACGTCCGCTGGCCACGTCGAGTTGCCCCACGTAACGGAGCACGCGGTCGTGCTGCCGGGCGGCGTCGAGCTTCAGCTGCATCGGCGCGTCCAGCTCGGTGACGCGCGAGCGGAACTCAGCCACGGTGCAGCCCAGCAGGGACGCCGGCACCAATCCCTCCACGACCACGTCGTCGAGCTCGATCTTCAGTCCGATCTCACGCGCGAGGATCACCAGCTTGCGCGCGACATCCATTCCGGACAGGTCATCGCGGGCATCAGGCTCGGTATAGCCCTTGTCGATGGCGTCACACAACACGGCGGAGAACGGCTGTTGGCCATCCCACATGTTGAAGAGATACGCCAGCGTGCCGGAAAGAATGCCCTCGACGCGACGGATGTCATCGCCGGTCTCACGCAGATCGCGCAGCGTCTGGATCACCGGCAGCGCCGCGCCGACCGTCGCCTCGTAGAGAAAATGCGATCCGGCCGGGCGGCGCCCCTGGTGGAGCTGTTCGAGCAGGGCGCCGGGCCCGCTTCCCGCCCGCTTGTTGGGTGTGACGATGTGAATGCCGGCGGCGAGCCAGCGCGCGTAGCAGCCCGCAACGCGATCGCTCGCGGTGCAATCGATCAGCAACGAATGCGGCAGGTGATCGGCGTGGACATGCTGCGCAAACGCATCGAGATCAGCGTCGACGCCGGCATCGAGCAGCGCGCGCCAGTTGCCGTCGAGCGCGATACCGGTATCGCTCAACACCATCTTGCGAGACGAGATGATGCCACGGACGCGCAGGTCGAGGTTGCGTTCCCTGCGCAGCCTCTCGGTTTGCGATCCGAGCTGTTCGAGCAGCGCGGTGCCGACGAGTCCCGGACCAATGACGCCGACCGAGATGGTATTGGGTGACAAGTAGAAGCTCGCATGCACGGCGCGTAGCGCTTTGGTGGCGTCGCGCTCTTCGATCACGACCGAGATGTTTCGCTCCGACGCGCCCTGCGCGATCGCGCGAACGTTGACCGCGGCCTTCGACAGCGCGCTGAACACCTTCGCCGCGGCTCCGGGGGTGCCGGCCATGCCGTCGCCGACGACCGCGAGAATGCTGCAATCCGTCATCACCGCGACCTCGTGGATCTGGCCGTGCCTGAGCTCGGATTCGAAGGCCTGGCGGACGATCCGTTCCGTCACCGCCGCCTCTGGGCGCGGCACCGCAAAGCAGATCGAATGTTCCGAGCTCGCCTGCGAGATGAGAATCACGGAGATCTGATGCTCGCGCAGCGTGGAGAACAAGCGCTGCGCGGTGCCGGGAACGCCAATCATGCCGGCGCCAGCGACGTTGATTAGCGCCACCTGGTCGATCGTCGTGATGCCCTTCACCGCGTGGCCTGAAGCCGGCTTGGCGCAGATCAGCGTGCCGGCCCGCTCCGGCGCAAAGGTATTGCGAATCCAGATTGGAATGCCCTTCGCGACCGCCGGTGCCATCGTCTGTGGATGCAGGACCTTCGCGCCGAAATAGGCGAGCTCCATCGCCTCCTCGTACGACATCTGGTCGATCACCGTGGCGCCCGGGGCGCGGCGTGGATCGGCGCTCAGCACGCCGTCGACATCGGTCCAGATGATGAGCTCGGCTGCATCGAGCAGATCGCCGAAGATGGCGCCGGAGAAATCGCTGCCGTTGCGGCCCAGCGTGGTCTGCAGGCCCTGTTCGTCGCGGGCGACAAAGCCAGGCGCGATCAAATAGATCGGGCCTGCGCGGCCGGCCAGTGAGGCGGCACTGGCGCGCGACGCGTCCCATTGCACCGCGGGCCCCAGGGCGCCGTGCTGAATGCGGATGATTTCTCGCGAGTCGATCCATTCAACCGCGCGCTCGCGTCCGGCGCGTTGCTCGAAGAACACCGCGAACAGGCGCGATGACCAGATTTCTCCAGAGCCGGCGACGATTTCGCGGATGCTGCGTGACGCCTGGCGGATCAGCTGAACGGTCTGTAGGACGCCGTGAAGGTCGTTGCAGTCGGCGGTAAGGCCGCGGATGTACTCATCCGCCGCGGGGCCCAACAACTCGCGCGCAAGGGCGACATGGCGGGTGCAAATCGCATCCAGCTTCTCGACCCACGCCACGTCGCGGCGCTCGGCGGCATCGACGAGCCCGAGCAGATCGTCGGTGACGCCACGACACGCGGACAAGACGACGGCCTGGCGCGGAGCCGCGTTGGCCTCGAGAATGTCCGCGACTCGTCGGAAGCATGCGGCATCGGCCACGCTCGATCCGCCAAACTTGTGCACTCGCCACGCGTCCACTAATCGCTCCATCACTCAATCGCCTGTCGGTAAATGTTCCATTAATGCAGAAAGGCCATCACCCGCTGGGATGATGGCCTTTGGTGTCTCGCGCGAATGCGTGGCTACATCATCCCGTCCGCAGTTGCGTCTGCGTGGTGGTAATGGCGGTGCAGGCCGCCGTATTGGAGATCGTGGTGGCGCGCATCAGGTAGCCGGCACTGTTGTACAGCAAATGGCAGCGGGCGGGCAACTCCGCCAGTCCACGGTCGCGCTCACAGTCAGGGCTAGCTGCGTCCCGTCGAGATCTCAGCTGGAATCAGTATCCGCTTCTAGACAGCGAGCCAGGCCTCACGCCTGGTGCGAAATCTGTCCGCCCACCACGGTTCGGACGATCGGGATGTCCTTGATCTTCTCCGCATCGATCGTGTGCGGATCGTCGGCCAGCACGACATAGTCGGCGAGCTTTCCGGTGGTGATCGAGCCCTTGATCGCTTCTTCCCCGGACGCCCACGCCCCGTTATAGGTGTTGACCGCGATCGCTTCGCTGACGCTGATCTGTTGATTTGCGCCCCACACCTTGCCGTCCCAGCCCTTGCGCGTGACCATGCCCTGGATGCCCATCAGCGCCGCGAACGGACCGGGATAGAAGTCCGACCCGGCGCACGCGTAGATCCCCGCATCGAGCAAGGAGCGGAACGCCATCGCGTTCTTCATGAACTCCTCGCCGTAGTAGACGAACTTGTCGGGGTTGTAATAGGCGTAGGTCGTGAACAGCGCCGGCACCGCGCCAATCGCCTTCATGCGCGCGATCAGCGACGGGTTGACCATCGTGCAGTGCGTAATCTTCGGTCGGGCGTTGGCGCGCGGCAGCAGTTTCAGCGCGCGTTCCATCGCGGTGAGGTACATGTCGATCGCGACATCGCCATTGGCGTGGCAGTTGACCTGGATGCCGGCGCGGTGCACGCGCTCGACCCAGGCGTTCAACGTCTCCTGCGTCTCGGTGATGTTGCCTTTGTAGGGCGGCGTCACGTTGGGATACGGCGTGCTGAGCGCCATGGTCCGCTCCGAGAATGAGCCATCGACGGTGTGCTCCGAGGTGGCGCCGAACTTGATCCACTCGTCGCCGAAACCGCTCTGCATGCCGGCCGAGATCATCGCCTCGAGCGCGCGGCCGCTGGTTTCGTAGCTGATGCGGTGCTTGAGATCGCCGCGGGCGCGCACGTCCTGCAGCGCCGGCAGGTCGCCACCCTGGTGATGCACGCTGGTCAGACCGTAGCGCGCGAATTCCTTCGAGATGTGCGCCACGCCGTCGCGCGAGCGCTGTTCGCGCTGCGCCGGGGTGTAGGTCGGACGGGTGCCCGCCTTGTTGAACGGCGCCGAAGCAAGGTCGGTGACGCGGCCGGTCAGGTTGCCGCTCGGGTCCTTGTCGTAGGTGCCGCCCATCGGATTCGGCGTGTCTTTGGTGACGCCGGCAAGCTCGAACGCCTTGCTGTTATAGAAGTAGGTGTGGCCGCCGCGGTGACGGACGATCACCGGGTGCTCCGACGACACTTCATCGAGATCGCGCATGGTGAGGGCACGCTTGTCACTGACCTTGGTGTCGTCGAAGAAATGGCCTTCGACCCACGTGCCCGGCGGCGTCTTGGCGGCGCGCTCGCGCAGCTTGCCGATGACGCTGCGGATGCTGACGAACTCGACCTCGAAGGGATTGCCGACCAGCACTTCGTTCAGCAGCGTCTCGCCGGACGCGTGATTGTGGCAGTCGATGAAGCCGGGGACCACCGTCATGCCCTTCGCGTCGAAGGTCTGCGTGCGCTTGCCCGCCAGGTTCCTGACGTCGCTGGTCGATCCGACCGCGACGAAGCGACCGGCGGAAGCGGCGAACGCCTCCGCGCGTGGCGCGCGCGGGTCCATCGTGTAGACCTTTGCATTGATGACGATGAGATCCGGATCGGTGCCGCCGCCGCTTGCCGGCGCCGCGGCTTGTGAAGCGTGAACACCCTCCACCAGTTCCGGCGCGCCCGCGAGAGCGGCCAGCGACGCGGTGGCGGTATTGATGAACTGTCGGCGGTTGTGTCGAGCGTCGGCCATCGGCGAAATCCTCGCCGGTATCCTATACCGATTGGTTCGGCGGGCGCGGCAGCAGCAAACGGAGCTTCAACGAAAACGTGGCTCCCTCACCCGGCGTGCTTTCAACGTGCACGGTACTGCCGTAGACCGCCAGCAGCCGCCGCGTGATGGCGAGGCCCAGGCCGGTGCCGCCGAATCGCATCACGGTGTCGTCGGTCGCCTGGGTAAACTCGTCGAAAATCCGCTTCAGCGCATCGGGATCAATTCCGATACCCGTGTCGGCGACGGCAAACACCAGCATCACGGCATCGGCGCTGATCTCGGCGACGCCGATCGTCAGCGACACCGATCCCGTCCGGGTGAACTTCACCGCATTGCCGATCAGGTTGCCGAGGATCTGCCGAATCGCCGTCTGATCACCCACAATCACGGCGCGGACATCGTCGGCGAGCGACCATCGCAGCTCCAGTCCCTTGTCACGCGCCGCCGGTTTAAACGGGTCGACGACGTCGCCGACCAGCTCGCGAATGGAAAACGGCTTCTCGACAAGGACCGTGCTGCCGGATTCCGCCTTACTCAACTCGAGCACGCGATTCAGCAGGTTCAACATGGTACCGGACGAGGACTCGTCCAAGGTGCCCAGACTTGCAACCGCGACGGCAGGTGGAACGATGGTTGCTTTGACCACGGGTATGGCCAAGACCAAGCAACTCCAGAGCTACGCGACAAGAAAGCTGGCGCGCAGGCTGACCCGCTCCATTCCATATATTGGCGCGGTGATCGCCATCGCGACCCTGGGAAGCGCCATTCGCCGCAAGGGCTGGATACGCGGCGCGCTTCATTCCGGCCTCGACGCAATTCCGTTCGTTGGCGGAGCCAAGAACCTGGCAGAAGCCGCGCGCGGCCGGGACTTCCTGGCCGACAAAGTCAGCGCGCCGGCTACGCGACCCGGCACGCTTCGGTAAGATCGACGTTCAGAGCGGCCGACCATCGTCATGACCAGGATGACGAACGGCACCAGCACTGCGCCGTGTCCCTGGACATTTTGCCTTCGATGACCAGCTCGAGCGTCGCCGCCCTGCGAGCCGCCGCGCGCGAGGTTTGTTGTGCGCAGCCGCGACCGCGGCCGCATAATACGCCCGGAGGTCCAATGCTTTCAGGACGCACGGTTCGTTTTGTGACGCTGACGGCGGCCTTGACGTCTGCCATCATCACCGTCCAGGCACAGCAGCAATCTCAGGCGCCGCCGACGTCCGATTTCACGCTCGCGCTCACCGGCGATGCGATCATCACCCGCAAGCTCTCGGTGTACTCCGAACCGGCGTTCACGCGCGTCATCAACCTGATTCGCAACGCTGATGCCGCTTTCGTGAACCTGGAGATGCTGTTTCACGACTACGAGCCCTATGCCTCCGCCGCCAGCGGCGGCACCTATATGCGTGCCGAACCGGCGCTCATCAAGGACCTGGTGTGGGCGGGGTTCGACATGGTGGCACGCGCGAACAACCACGCCGGCGACTACGGCGTCCTCGGCATGGACCTGACCACGAAATACGTGGCGGAAGCCGGGCTCGTGCAGGCGGGCGTCGGGCAGAGCCTCGCCGAAGCGCGTGAAGCGAAGTTCCTCGAGACGCCGAAGGGGCGCATCGCGCTGATCTCGGTCGCGTCCACCTTCCCGGACAGCTCGCGCGCCGGCCGCACGCGCGGCGACATGCCGGCCCGTCCCGGCCTGAACCCGCTGCGCTTCACGACGACGACGACAATCACCGCCGACCAGATGACGGCGCTGCGCTCAATCGCGTCAGCGACCACGGGTCACCAGCCCGGATCGGGCGACACCTTCACCTATCTCGGCAGCCGCTTCGTCGTCGGCACCACGCCCGATATCAAGACCGATCCCCGGAAGGAAGATCTTGACGAGATTGCCGCGGTGGTCAGGAACGCCGCCGGCCTCGCGGATTACACCATCGTGACGATTCACGCCCACGAGGGCGGCAAGGATCGCTTCCTGCCCGCCGACTTCCTGGTGACGTTTGCGCGTGCCATGGTTGACGCCGGCGCCGACCTGTTCGTGGGCCATGGTCCGCACGTGCTGCGGGGCATCGAAGTCTATAAAGGCAAGCCGATCATGTACAGCCTCGGCGACTTCATTTTCCAGAACGAGACCCTGCAGCGTTTGCCCAGCGAAAATTACGAGCCGCACAATCTCGGGGCGACGGCGCACGTCAACGACTTCAACGACGCGCGCTACGACTTCGACAAGAGCGGCTTCCCCGCCGATCCGCCGATCTGGGAGGCGGTGGTCGCCATGCCGCGGTATCGCGGCGCACAGCTGATCGAGCTCGCGCTGCATCCGATCACGCTTGGCCATGGCCAGTCGCGCAGCGTGCGCGGCCGGCCGCTGTTTGCCGAGGGTCCGCTGGGCGAGAAAATTCTGGGTGACGTGATCAGGTTGTCGGCGCCGATGGGCACCAAGGTGACGATCCGCAACGGGATTGGATACGTCGAGCTCGGCACCCCAACATCGAGTCGACAATAAGCCAGGAAGGTTCGCATCATGAGATTGGTCTCGATTGCACGTATCGTTCGGCCGATCGCCACGATCGCCTGCGTGCTCGCGATCTTCGCGGCACCGGCCCAGGCGCAGAACCTCACCTCGGCCGGCATCGACGGCTTCGTCTCGGACGATTCGGGCGCCGCGCTTCCGGGCGTGACCGTCACCGCGTCGAGCCCGGCGCTGCAGGTGCAGCAGGTCGCCACCGTCACCGACGGCCAGGGGCGATACCGCTTCATCGATCTGCCGCGCGGCACCTACGCGATCAAGTTCGAGCTGGCCGGCTTCGATCCGCTGGTGCGGCAGGACCTCGAGCTGGCCGCCGGCTTCACCGCGCGTATCAACACGACGCTCAAGGTCGGCACGCTCAATGAGACGATCACCGTCAGCGGCGCCAGTCCGGTGATCGATCTGACCTCGACGGGCGGCGGCCGGAACGTGCCGACCGACTTAATCTCGTTCGCGCTGCCCGGCCTGAAGCAGATGGCCGACATCGTGCAGATGTCGCCTGGCCTGACCGCGACCGACGGCTTCAAGCCCGGGGCGATTGGCCTCAACGCGCGCATCCGCTTCAACACTTATGGGATCAACAGCGGCAACACCAACGTGACGGTGATGGTCGACGGGTTCAAGATCATCGCCAACTCGGTTCCGGACCTGGCGAACACCGAAGAAGTCGAGGTCAAGACCTACGGCAACGGCGCCGAGGTCAAGGAAGCCGGCGCGATGATCAACATGGTGACCAAATCCGGCGGCAACGACTTCCACGGCCGCTTCAGCGAAGCCTACATGCGCCAGCCGTCGCCATCACGCCGGAGCTCCAGGCGCGCGGCCTGAGCGTCGGCACGTCGCTCCAGTATTTCAACGACGCCAGCGCCGACCTCGGCGGCCGCATCATCCGCGACAAGGTGTGGTTCTACGCATCGTACCGCGATCGCCGCAATGAAACGACGCGCCCGGGCCTGGTGCTGGATCCGGGGCCGGACGGCAGCTACCTCACCGGCGACGAGCTGGCGGCGCTGCCGAAATCGACCCTCACCAATCCGACCGTCAAGGGTCAGTACCAGATCTCGCCGAAGTTTCAGCTGGTCGCCGATTACGCCCGCGAAACCACCAGGAGCGACGCTGACTCGCAAAACACGCCGTTCGGGGCGCAGCCAACCAACGCGCCCGACTTCACGCACCTCGCGTTCGAAGCGACGCAGGTGTTCAAGTGGGTGCCGACGCGATGGAAGGGTGAGCTGAAAGGCACGCCGACCGGCCGGCTGTTCTTCGCCGCGCAATTCGGCCGCTCCACCTACCTGCTCAACTACGCGCAGCAGCCATCCTGCGGAACTACCCCGGGCACATACAACCGCAATACGCTGATGATCACCGGCTGCGGCATTCAGCGTGAAAGCGATTTCACGATGTGGGTGGGCGACGTGAGCGCGACCTACATCGCGGGCGACTTCCTCGGCAGCCACCAGGTCAAGTTCGGCTACCAGTCGTCGTTGCGCGACATCACCGGAAACGCGGCGGTCACCGGCAGCGGCAACTACCACTTGATGTACGACACCATCAACGGCGTTCCCAATACGCCGGTGCAACTCGAAACCACCAACGCGCCAGTCGAACCGGACAACTGGGATAACGTCCAGTCCGGCTATGTCACCGATCAATGGCAAGTCGGCCAGCGCCTCACGCTCAACCTTGGCGTCCGCGTCGACTTCCAGCAATCCTTCGTGCCTGAGCAGACGCGCCCGGAGGGCCCGCTCGCCGCGTCGGCGACGTTCCCGCGCGTCGAGGTCGGCAAGTGGAACCGCTTCGCGCCGCGCGCGGCCATGGCGTGGGACCTGACCGGCCGGGGCAAGACGGTGATGAAGGCCACCTACGGCCGCTTCAACACCGAGGCGGCAATCAGCGCCAACTACAACCAGTACACGACGTTCCAGACCGTGTATCGCTGGAGCGATCCGAACCGCAATGGCCGCTTCGACCGCGGCGAGGTCAACCTCGACACCAACGGTCCCGACTTCATCAGCACGACGAGCGCGGCGAACAACAAGATCAACACCGCGCTCAACCTGTCGCACGTCAACGAGGTCACCGCGTCGCTCGAGCACGAGCTGGCGCCAAATGTCGCAGTGCGCGGGCTCTACGTCCTCAAACACGTCGGCAGCGACTACGCCACGATCAACGTGCTGCGCCCGTACAGCGCCTTCAACATTCCGATCACCCGCACCGATCCCGGTCCGGACGGCGTGCTCAGCACCGGCGACGACGGCGGCCAGGTGACGATTTACGACTACGACCCGGCGTATCGCGGCAGCAACTTCGTCGGCAACCAGGAAGTGAACCGTCCCGACGGCCGCACCGATTACTACAACTCGTGCGAAGCGTCGATCGCCCGCCGCATGACGCGCAGCTGGTCGATGCTCGCCGCCTATACGGGCACCAAGTATCACCGCTGGATCGCCGGCATCCCGCAGAGCCCGAACGACGAGCACTTCGATCTGGACAACCAGTGGCGCTGGGCCTTCAAGCTCAATGGCAACTACAGCTTCCCGAAGGACATCTCGGTCGGCGCCATCGTCGAGGTCCGCAACGGCGTCCTCGGGCAGCGCACCTACGTGTTCCGCGCCACCGATGCGAGCGGCCCGCCGCTGCGGCAACTTGCGTCGGCGACGATTCGTCGCGAGCCGTTTGGCGCGCAGCGCGAAGATCCGCAGTCGACGTTCAACGCGCGCGTCTCCAAGCGCATCAACCTGCCTAAAGGGTTTCTGAACGTGAGCTTCGACGTGTTGAACGTGCTCAACATCAACGCGATTACGGCCGCGACCTACGTGTCGGGCCCGAGCTACGGCCGCGTCACCGACATCCTGCCCCCACGGACGATCCGATTTGGTGTCGTCTACGACTTCTAAGCGTCGGACTGCGCAATCGCGCGCGCAGTTGACCGCCTGCCGGAGACCGGTCAGAATTGGTTCGTGCGTAACCTGATTCTCGCGCTCGGCCTGGCCGCACTGCTGTGGCCAACCGTGCGCTCGGGACAGACTCAATCGGACGCCATCACCACGATCGCTGGCGCCGGCGCGTGCGCGGTAAGGGGCGACTCGCCCGATCGCGATTCCGACCAGCAGTGGCAGAGCGTGCGCCACGCGACAGCGGTCGTCACCGAGTCGGTGTGGAAATCCGCGCCGGTGCACGCCGGGCTGGGAGGGACGCGTGTCGCGCGCCTGTTCGAGCTCGCCCGTTTCGTCAGCTCGCCGGATCCTCCGCCCGCCTCAACACCGCCCTACCTGCTGCATACCCCTCTCCTGATCTGATCGGCCTCGCGCGTTTGCCGTCACGCAACTAGAGGTGTGTCTTCGGTCCCGCCTTCGCTGAGGCTTGGGCGGGGCCAGCAGGAGGAGTCGTCATGCGTAGGTTTATCGGCGCGAGCACCCGCAACCGCGTGCTCGTCATCATCGGTGTCATCACCCTGTGCCTGTGGATCGTGTATCCGTTACAGGACTCCCTCAAGCTCGGTCTCGATCTGAATGGCGGCGTGCAGCTGGTGTTGCGCGTCAAGACCGAAGACCCGCAGCTCCCGCCCGATCGCCGCGACGAGGTCGTCGAGCAGGCGATGCGCACGATCGAACGCAGAGTCAACGAGCTCGGCGTCAGCGAGGCGGTGATCCAGCGCTACACCGCCGCGGATCAGATCCTCGTCGAGCTGCCCGGCGTCTCGGACGTCGAGCGTGCTAAGCAGATCATCAAGTCGACCGCACAGCTGCGCTTGACGCTGGTCGAGCAAGGCCCGTTCGGCAGCCGGGAGGCGGCGCTGGCCGCCTACAACAACGCCCTGCCGCCCGGCCTCGACGTGCTGCCGGGCAAGGCTGTTCCAGATCCGGCCGCGGCGCCCATCTTCTACGTGGTGCATCGCGCGCCGGTGCTCACCGGAACCGATCTGCGCAGCGCGCAACAGACGCTCGACGAGTTCAACCGGCCGGCGGTCGGCTTCACGCTCAAGCCTGACGCGGCGCGGCGCTTCGGCGAGATCACGCAACAGCACATCAATCGCCCGCTTGCGACCGTGCTCGACAACCGCGTCATGTCGGTGGCGACGATCCAATCGCGCATCGACGATTCCGGCCAGATCTCCGGCGTCAGCCGCGAGGAGATGCTCGAGCAGATCATCAACCTCAACTCGGGCGCGCTGCCGGCGGATCTCGAGTACGTCGAGGAGCGTACGGTCGGCGCGAGCCTCGGCGCCGCCTCGATCCAGGCCGGCATACTGGCGTCGCTGGGCGGGCTCGCCTTCGTGCTGATGTTCATGCTCTCTTACTACCGCCTTACCGGCGTCAACGCGCTGATCTCGGTGGTGTTGAACCTGCTGATCCTGCTCGCGCTGATGGCCTATATCCCGGTGACGCTGACGCTGCCGGGCATCGCCGGCTTGATCCTGACGATCGGCATGGGCGTCGATTCGAACGTCCTGATTTTCGAGCGCATCAAGGAGGAGCTCGCCGCCGCCTCGTCGTCACGCGCGGCGGTCAAAGCGGCCTTCACGCGCGTCTGGGTGACGATGGTCGATACTCACGTCACGTCGCTGATCGCGGCGGCCTTCCTGTTTCAATTCGGCACGACGTCGATTCGCGGATTCGCGACGACGCTGGCCATCGGCCTGCTGGCGAATGTCTTCACCGCTGTATTCGTGTCGCGCACCGTGTTCGAAGTGGCCCTGGCCGGCGGCGCGAAATCCCAGCCCCTGAGCATTGGTAACTGGCAGCTGTTCGCGAACTCGCGCATCAACTTCACGCGCTGGCGCCGGCACGCGCTCGCGCTGTCACTGATCGTCATCCTCGCAGGCGCTGCGGCCGTCGCGCTCAAGGGCCTGCCCCTCGGCATCGACTTCTCGGGCGGCACGCTGGCCGTCGTCGAGTTCAGACAGGACGGTGTCACCGAAGAACGGGTGAGAGCCGCCGTCGCGGTGTTGCCGGGTGACGAGGTCGTGCAGCGCTACGGGGCCGCCGCGGATCGCCAGTTCATGATTCGGCTGGCGCTCGGCTCGTCGGGACCCGATGCCCTACAGGACACCGTTCGCCAAATCGCAGAGGCGTTGAAGGCGGCGGGCCTCCCTGAGTTCGCATTCGAGAAGCGCGAGCTGGTGAGCGCGATGATCGGCAGCGATCTCCAGCGCCGCGGCGTCTACGCCGTGGCCGCATCGCTGGCCGCGATCGCGATCTATATCGGGTTGCGTTTCCGCTTCGCCTTCGCGATGGGCGCGATCGCCGCGACCCTGCACGACGTGCTGATCACCCTCGCGTGTGTCTCGCTGGCCGGTTACGACCTGACGCTGAACGTGGTCGCGGCGTTGCTGACGATCATCGGCTACTCGGTCAACCACACGATCGTGATCTTTGACCGCGTGCGCGAGAACTCGAAGCACGCGCCCGGAGGGCTCGATGCGGTCGTCAACGCAAGCGTCAACCAGACCCTCTCGCGGACGGTGATCACTGCCGGCACGACCTTCCTGTCGGTCGTCGCGCTCTACCTGTTCGGCGGTGAGGCGCTGCAGGGGTTCGCGTTCACGATGCTGGTCGGCATCGCGGCGGGCACCTATTCCACCGTGTTCATCGCCTCGGCGATCGCCATTCAGCTGAGCGGGACAAAGCGTGGGACCCACCGGGCGCGGCGCGGCGAGCCGCTTATACTCCACGGATGACATTGCCGATCCGGCGGTTTGCCTCTCGAGTGCTGCTGTTGGGAATGTGCGCGATTCAGCCGCTTGCGCTCATGGCGGCGGAACCGCCGGACTGGTCTCGCTTCCGGGGGCCGAACGGATCGGGGGTCTCGACGGCCACGAAGGTGCCAACGGAGTTCGCACCCGACAAGAACGTCGTCTGGAAGCTACCGCTGCCGCAGGGCCACTCGTCGCCCATTCTGCAGGGCGATCGCATCTACCTGACGGCGCTGCGCGACGGCACGCTCGTCACGATCGCGATCGATCGCGGCACCGGCAAGATTCTGTGGGAGCGGGGCGCTCCACGGGTCAAGACGATGGTCGTCGACAAGCGCAACAACCCGGCATCGCCGAGTCCGGCGGTCGAAGAGAGCGGCATCTACGTGTTCTTCCCCGACTACGGGCTGATCGGCTACGACCGCGGCGGCAAGCAGCTGTGGGCCATGCCGCTCGGCCCGTTTAACAACATCTACGGCATGGGCGCGTCGCCGGTGATCGTCGGCGACAACATCGTCCTGGCGTGCGACCAGAGCCTGGGCTCGTACGTGATGGCGGTCAACAAGCGCACCGGCCGCGTGGTGTGGAAGGTCGAGCGGCCCGAAGCCAAGAGCGGGCATTCGACGCCGATCGTCTGGCGCGGGCCGGACCGCAAGGATCAGATCATCCTGCCCGGTTCCTTCCTGCTCACCTCCTACGACGCCGCCACCGGCAAGAAGCTGTGGTGGGTCGGCGGACTGTCGTTCGAGATGAAATCCACCCCGGTGATCGCCGGCGACACCATCTACGTCAACGGCTACGGCGCGCCCGTCAACGATCCGGGCAACAAGGTGTCGGTGCCGACGGCCGACGAGGTCTGGAAGACCGCAGACGCCGACGGCAATGGCGTCATCTCAAAGGCTGAGTTTCCGAAATTCACGCAGGCATTCTGGTTCGACGTCGCCGACCTCGACATTAACGGCTCTCTGACCAAGGACGAGTGGTCGTACTACCGGGCCGCGCTTGATTCGGAGAACGGCATGCTGGCGATTCGCCTCGGCGGCTCGGGGGACATGACCGACCAGGCGATCCGCTGGAAATACCAGCGCAGCGTGCCGCAGCTACCCTCGCCGATCGTGTTCAACCGCGTGTTGTATATGGTCAACGACAACGGCATCGTCACCACCCTCAATCCGGAAACCGGCGAAGTCATCAAGCAGGGGCGTCTCACCGGCGCTCCAGGCGCGGTGTTTGCCTCCCCGATTGCTGCCGACGGCAATCTGTTCTTCACCACCGAGGCGGGCGCCGTCGTCGTGGTCGCGCCCGGCGGCGACCTGGCGGTGAAGACCGTGAACAACTTGAATGAAGACACGTATGCGACACCGGCCTTCGCCGATGGGCGCATATACGTCCGGACCACGCAGGCTCTCTACGCGTTCGGGGTGAACTGACGGTTCGTCGGATCGCGTCCCGTATTGGATCCGAACAGAGCGTGTAGAAATTCCTACATCGATCGGCGCGCGAGTCACGATGATTGATGTCGCTCCTTCGCGACGAAGCGTTAACATCATTGGCAGCACAATTGCTGCGCGCGTAGTGTCTCCCAAGGAACCGTCGATCGAATGCACTCGAATACCGGAAGCGTATCCTCCCCCTCACGCGAAGAATTTTGCCTCGCGCTCAAAGCCGCGCGCGAGCGCACCGGGATCACGCTCGCCGACATCGCCAGCGCGACAAAAATCCCAGCGTCCTTGCTCGACGCCCTCGAGCGATGCGACCTGCGCCACTGGCCCAAGGGTATCTTTCGCAGATCGTTCTTTCGCGATTACGCCCGGACGATCGGTTTATCGGTGGCCGAGACGTGTGCGGAGTTCGTCCGGTTGTTTCCCGATGACGATCGCAGCGCCGTAAGCGAACCGGCGGCGACGCCGGCGACGCCGGCGACGCCGGCCGAAGCGGACCAGGCAAGCGATGTTCGGCTGGTGCTTGACTCTGCGTGGCAGGGTCCGCGGGGGTCGTTCCTGCCGCGGCTGGCTGTCGCAGTCATCGATGGCGGGGCCGTCGTGGCGGTAGCGGCCGTGCTGGCGTGGGTCGCAGGAATCGCCTGGCCGTTGGTCACCGCGATCGTCGCGCTGACGTATTTTTTTCTTGCGACGGTGCTGCTCGGCGAAAGTCCGGCGCAGTGGCTCATGTCCCGCCATCAATCGCTGCTCGACGCGCTGAAGCCTCCGCTGGCGGAAGAGCCGGAGCCGCGAACGTGGACCACCGATGCCCACCGTGTCGGGCCCGCCCCGGCGTCACGGTTCCGGGTTCGCATCAAGGTTCCGCAGTAGAGAATTCAGATCCTCATCGCACGCGACGGGTCGATCAGCGAGGCACGCCGCGCCGGCAGCCAACTCGCCGCCACGACCACCACAAGCAGCACGGCAACCGCGGTCATCAGCGTGGCGGGATCCTGTGGCGCAACGCCAAAAAGCAGCGTGCGCGCGAAACGGCTGGTCACGGCGGCACCGATCAGGCCAATGCCGCCTCCAGCGGCGGCCACTACCAGCGATTCCATGACGATCGCGCGGGCAACCCGCTGCGCTGACGCGCCGAGCGCCATCCGAAGCGCAATCTCACGCCGGCGTTGCGCCACGGTGTAAGCCAGCAGCGCATATACGCCACCGGCGGCGGTGATGAGCCCGCCCGCGGCGAACAACGTGATCAGCAACATCGAGAAGCGATCGATCTGCACGGCCTCGCCGAGCAGCTGCTCCATGGTGGTCACCGAATGCACCGGTTGATCGGGATCGACGCGCAGCGCGGCGGCCCGCGCGGTCTGCGGCACCCATTCTGGGGCATTCGGCGGCTGAGGTCGCCCCGGCAAAACGAGAGCAGTGCAGACCCGAGGGACGTCCTTTCATTCTCTGTTAACCTCCACCTCCGTAACGTAGGCTGGTGACCGCGAGCGAATTCGGGCGCCTCTCCTCCCAACGGTGGAGGCTCATCGGACGACTCCTGGTGGCGCAACTGGGGCTTTGGACCGCTTTGCGCCTCGTGCTCTACGGGACCTTCCGAGAAGACGCGGTCAACCCTCTTCGACTGATCGCACTGCTGGCGATTGGTTTGATCTTTGACGTTCTCGCGGCGCTGACCGCGGTCGTGCCGCTGGTGTTTCTGCTGTCGGTATTCCGGTTGCGGTGGTTGAGCCGACCGTGGGTTTTGCGACTATTCCTGACAGCCGTCTTCTTTCTGTTCTGTTTCGATCTGTTCGTGCAGTACTTTTTCTTCGAGGAATACGGCGCCCGTTACAACCACCTCGCGCTGGACTACTTGATGTACCCCGACGAAGTCTTCGGCAACATCTTCGCCAGTTACAACGTTCCGCTGTTTCTGGGCATCGCTCTCCTTCTAGGCATGGCGATCGCCTGGCCGATGAGCATCGGTGTCCACCCGTCGACTGCCGTTCGGACCTGGCGCAATCGCCTTGCGGGGGCCGGCGCGAGCGCACTGCTGCTGGTCATCCTATGGGTCGTATGGACGCTGGCGCCGTTCAGTCTTGGGGTCAATCGCGTGCCGGCTGAACTGGCCTTGAATGGATGGGCGCAGCTGATTCGCGCATACATGACCTCGCATCTCGACTACGAGGCCTATTACGCAATGGTCTCCCCGGACGACGCACGCGCGAGAGTGGCCCGCCTCGTTGACCAGCCCGTGCCCGCCGACGGGTTGACGCGGCATTTTGTGCCGCGGGGTCGTGTCGCCGGTGAGCCCCTCGATGTCGTCGTGGTTATGGAGGAGAGCCTCGGCAGCAGTTTTTCGGCGCGCTTCGGTGGCGAGACGGACCAACCCGTGACGCCAGAGCTGGACCGCTGGAGTCACGAAGGGCTCGCGCTCACGAACCTGATCGCGAACGGCAACCGCACCGTCCGAGGGATGGAGGGTATCCTCTGCTCCTTCCTGCCCTTGCCTGGGGACTCGGTCGTCAAACGTGATCGATCAGAAAACGTCGCCTCGATTGCGCGACTCCTCTCGGCGCGCGGCTACCAGACGACGTTTTTCACCGGCGGGTATGGACTCTTCGACAACGTCAAGACCTTCATGACCACGAATGGCTACCAGGAGTTTGTCGAGCAGCCGGACTATCCCTCGGACGCATTCCGAACCGTATGGGGAGTTGCCGACGAGTTCGTGTTCGACGAAATGATCAACCGCCAGAAGCAAGCCAACCAGCAGGGCCGCCGCTGGTTCGGCACAGTCATTACCGGCTCGAACCACAAACCCTTCGACGTGCCGCCCGGCCGAGTGTCCTGGCCGCCGGACGCGTCGCGCCGTCGCGGCGCCGTGCTCTATGCCGACTGGGCACTGGGGTACTACCTGACGCGGGCCAAGCAGGAGGGCCTCCTAGAACACACGGTGATCCTGATCGTCGGCGATCATGGCGCGCGGGTCTACGGCGCCGAGGAGATTCCTGTGACGAGCTACCGCGTCCCCGCGATGTTTCTGTCCCCGGATCCCGCCTTTCGCGGCGTGACCATCGAGCGCCTGGCCTCCCAGGTCGACCTCGCCCCCACGCTGCTGTCGTTAGCGGGCGTCGAATATGACGCACCGTTCTTTGGGAGGGACTTACTGGGTTTGCCAGCCGAGGGGGGACGAGCCTTCGTGAACCACAATCGCAGCATTGGCATGCTCACTGACACGGCGCTGGTCGTCTTGAGCCTGCATCGGGGCCTAGGTTACTACTCGCGCTCCGATCGAAATAGCGACACGTTCCGCCCTCTCAGCGACGTGTCCGATGCGCTCCGCGAAACGGCGTTCGACACCCAATCGGCCTTCCAGACGGCGTATCAACTCTATCGGGATCGGCGGTATATCCTTCCCGATCAGCCCGCCGTTCCTGCGGCTACCCGATAATTTGGCGCGGGCCGGGCGTGGCCCGAGTGATCGACGAGCGGAACTGGAGATGATGGCGCTGCACCAAACTCGATGCCGCCTGCGACCGGTTCCCGCTATCTACTTGACGAGGGTCCCATCGGCGTGGAGCACCAGTTCCTTGACCTTGGCGCCCTTGAGTGAGACTTCGTACTCAGTCACCTGCCCGCGGACCACGCGTTCGGCTTTCTGCATCGTCGCCTTTGGGTAGGCCCTGGTGACCGCTTGTCGGACCGCCTCGGGAAGCGAGGCCACCCCGATCGTCTCCTCGGACTCGATCAGACGCCCATCCGCAGCGTAGAGCAGGTCTCGCTTTTGCTGGCCTTCATGGCTTTCGATTTCGAACACCGGTTGGCCATCCTTCTTCTCTGCCGCCCAGTGATCGATCGTCGCTTTTGGATGCGCCTGTTCGAACGCGGTTCTCACGGCCGCCGGCATCGTGCTCGAAGTCGATTGCTGCCGAGCGTCCGCAGCGCCGGTCATCGCGATCAGCAAGGCCAGAGTCAGAGTTGGAATTCGTGCGCTCATGGTGTGACACTCCTTGGACTAAGGCATGCCACCGTGTCGTGGGGCAGCTTGTTCGTCATGCTCCCAGAGTAGACGTTGCCGGATGAACAGCCGATGACGGCAACGTCAGCAGGAATCGGCTACCCAGCGGACTTGTCGAGGCCAGCACCAGCGTGCCACCATGCCCTTCCGCGATCCATCTGGCGATGGGGAGCCCGAGGCCGCCGCCGCCCTCGGACCCGGCAGGGCCCAGGCGCACGAAACGTTCGAAGATGCGCTCGGCGTCACTGGCGCCGACGCCGCCGCCGGTGTCGGTGACCTGCAGATGCAGGCAATCCTCGGTGCGCGTGAGCGCGACCGTCACTGTTCCGTGCGAGGGCGTGTGTCGAATCGCGTTCTCCAGCAGGTTCGTCACCAACTGGCGAAGCAGGTGTTCGTCCCCGTTAAACGGTGTCTCGCCGGACGATTCGGCGAGCACGGCGATCTGTTTCGATTGCGCGAGCGGACGAATATCGTCCAGCACTTCATCGATGAGTTCATCCAGGTAGAGAGGGTCCATCTGGAGCGGCCGGGCGTCGGCGTCAGCCATCGCAAGCATGAACATGTCGTCGACCATCTTGGTCAGCCGCTGCGCCTGTCGCACCACCAGCCCGAGCGACTCCCGGTACTCGGCCACCGACCGCTCCGGCTGACTCAATGTGACCTGGGCTGCCGTGCGAATGACCGACACGGGTGTCCGCACCTGGTGAGACGCGTCGGCCATGAATGCGCGTTGCTGCCGGATTGACGTGCCCAGCCGATCGAGCAACCCGTTGAACGCGCGCGCGAGTGTTCCCAATTCATCGAATGGATTGGGGGTCGATAGCCGGACATCAAGATCGCGGATGCCGATGCGGGTGGACTGCACGGCCATCTCGACCAAAGGCTGAAGGGAGCGCCGGCCGATGCTCAGGCCGCCAAGGCCGGACAACAGAACGGCGAGTGGAATTCCGATCAGCATGGCGCGTTCAAGGGTCCGCCGTTCGGCTTGTAGGGGCGCCAATGACTTCCACGCGACAATTCGAACCCCTACCTCGTTGTCGATGAAATCCGCGGCGCGAATCCGCGCGCCTGATGAGCCCGCGGCCACAGTGATCGGCGTTGCATTGGCGGTCGCAATCGCGGCGGTCGCAATCCCGGGACCGCGCGCCATCTTGGAGCCGAGCACCGTTCCGCTGGCAGTCACGACGGCAAATCCCTCGTCGCTCAGGTTCAATTCCTCCATCAGGTCCTGGACCCCCTGTTCGAGACTCAGGCCCTCGTTGAGTTCTGTCCGCAGAACTCCTGCCGCGGCCACCGTCGCGGCGGTCAGTTCCTCATCGATCCGTGCCACTCCCAGGCGCGCCTGCAGCCATAGAACGGACAGGCCAGCGCCGATCAGTGAAATGAAGACGATCAGGCTGTACCAGAGCGTCAGGCGGCTCCGGATCGACAGGCCGGCGTGAACCGTCATGGCTCACTCGCGACCAGGATGTAGCCCTCGCCCCGCCGCGTGGAGATCAGCGAGTCCCGCCCGCAGTCGTCCAGCTTGCGCCGCAGGCGCTGGACGTAGACGTCAATGACGTTGGACATGGGGTCGTAGGACTCATCCCAGACATGCTCGGAGATTTCGGCGCGGCCGACGACCTGTCCGACTCGGCGCGCCAGGAATTCTAGCAAGGCGTACTCACGTGTCGTGAGCGGGACCACGTGCCCATCCTTGGACACTTGGCGGGCCCGCGTGTCAAGGCTCAATGGCCCAAGGGTGAGTTGCTCGGGAAGCGGTGCCCGAATCCCTCGGCGGATCAGCGCCCGCAGCCGCGCCAGCAATTCGCCAAAGTCAAACGGCTTCGTGAGGTAGTCGTCCGCACCGCTGTCGAGCCCGTCGATGCGGGATTGCACGGCATCACGGGCGGTCAGCATTAGAACGGGGATCGCCGACCCTGCCGCCCTGACCTCGCGCGCCACGCTGAAGCCGTCGCGACCTGGCAGCCCCACGTCCAGGATCACGGCGTCATAGTCCGTCGTGGCCAACCGGAACGCCGCGTCGTGTCCGTCAATCGCGACGTCGACGGCGTACGCCTGTTCCCGCAGCCCTGTCGCCAGAACCTGGGCCGCCTCTGGTTCGTCCTCGACCAGCAGCACTCGCATGGTCTTATTG
>Ga0136611_10000057_pt1 | contig 56311 bp, 38 predicted proteins | sample AntDrymUQ2232306_2_FD_106645 | JGI IMG/M metagenome (GOLD analysis project Ga0136611, IMG submission 106645) | Polar desert sand microbial communities from Dry Valleys, Antarctica - metaG UQ223 (23.06) | ecosystem: Environmental > Terrestrial > Soil > Desert | place: Antarctica: Dry Valley... | reverse complement strand
GCAACCATCGGCGGGCTTCCTCGGTCGGCGCGAGCCGTGTCCCGAACACGGTGATGTCCTCGGCCAGAGCGCCTGGCCGCAGCACCACCTCCAGCGTGATTGGAAGGCTCGACATCCGCAGACGCGTTTGGGTCACCGAGAACCCCGCCAGCTCTGCGGTGAGGTCATACGTACCTGGAGCAACCTCACCGAAGCTGAACGCACCCTCCACTGAGGTGATGGCGTCGCGCTGCCCGGCGCCTGACTCGGGTGCGATACGGACCCTGACCGACCCGACCACCGCGCCCGAACTGTCCACCACGCGACCAACGAGGTTTGCGACGACCGGTTGCGCTGCGGCACCAGCCGTTGCCCACATCGAGAAGGTCACACTTGCGACGCAGACCTTAAAAATGAGACTTGTTCTCAACATGGCGATATTCTAAACCCGACCGATTTGGTCGGTCAAGCTGAATACCGCGCCCCAATGCGACGCGCTAAATGACGCGGTCGCGCTCAACGATCGTGACCAGGCACCAGGATCCTGCACATCAAGATAGGAGAGCTCGATGACTTTCATCGCTTGCGCCGCGCCGACCTCAATCGACGCAGTGCGAAGCGGAGGTCAGTCAAGGCGCCCATTGGAAACTCCTAGGCCATTCGGCTCGGCTGCCACTGCAGCCCGAGGCTGATGATCTTCTCGATCAACTTCGCGTACGAAACGTTCGCCCGGCGCGCTGATTCCGCAAAGTCTTCACCCTCCGCCAGCTGCGGATTGGGATTGGCTTCGATCACGGACAGCTGTCCATCGGGCTTCATGCGCAGATCGATACGCGCGTAGCCCGACAGATCGAGCGCGCGGTAGACGCGCTTGGCGAGGTGCTGCACCTTGCCGGATTCCTCGTCGGTCAATCCCGCCAGCGCCGTATCGATGCCGTGCTTCTTCTGATACTTGACGCTCCACTTCACCCGCTCGGTGGCGATCTTCCAGTTGTTCTCGGGCATCTTCGAGAACGACATTTCCCAGACCGGGAAGGTCTGCAGGCGATCATTGCCGATCACGCCGCAATACAGCTCGCGCCCGTCGATGAATTCCTCGATAATCGCCGGCGTCATGATGGTTTCGTGGATGAACTGGACGCGCCTGGCGAGCTGTTCGTCGTTTTCGACCACCGAGGCCTGTGAAATGCCGGTCGAGGATTCATAGGTGAGCGACTTGACGATCAGCGGATACTGCAGCCGCTTCGGCAGCTTGGCCTTGCCGCCGAGCGGGACCACCAGGAAATCCGGCACCGGGATGCGGTGATACGCCATCAACTTTTTCGCCAGCGCCTTGTCGCGCGACAGCGTCAGGCCGCGCGGGTTGCATCCGGTATACGGCACCTTCAGCAGCTCCAGGTAGCTGACCACGTTCTGATCGAACACCACCACATCGTCGAACGCTTCCATCAGGTTGAACGTGAGGGTCGGCTTGAAGTCGTCCATGGTGGAGCGGATCGGTGTCAGGTCGTCGTGGACGCCGATCACCCGCACCTCGTGGCCGAGCGCCTTGAGCGTGCGCACCACGTCGTATTCCATGCGCCACTCGGCTGCCTGGGCGGTGCTCTTGTCGACCATCTCGTCGGGCGGCTCGAGACCCTTGTGCACGAGCGCGAGGATACGTTGTGGTTTCAAAGCGCTATCCTATGGCGGCCGCTATGCAGGTAGTTCATTACCTGCACCGTCAGCAGCACGGTGAATTCCTGAAGCGCATCCTCTTCCGGAGTGGCCAGGCGTAATTTCAATTCCCGGCAGCGGACGACGATGTCTTCGAGGACTTTGTCGATGGTGTATTGGTAAATACCGGTCCAGTCGGCGACGACCTTGCGGACCTGCCGGCGGTGGCGGCCGAGAAACTGCGCGGCGGTCATGTGTGCGGCGTGTTCCGGCGCATCCGAGAACAGCTTGCGCAGATCGCGATCGTAGAATGTCGGGTGGTCAACCCCGTAGTGCCCGCGCTTCTTGCGGTAGTGATATCGCAGCGTCCGGTTCAGGCGGCGCAACGGATCGAGTTCCTCGACCTGGTTGAGCAGCGGGTGCTTGCCGACGAGCGATCGCATCAGCCCGTCCATGTATTCTAGTTTCTTGATTGCCGGCCAGCCCGCATAGCGTGTTTTCCAGTTCGATTCCGGCGTCAGCCACACCGCGAACGTTTCCGCGAAGTCCTCGTCCGGATGGCTCTGCGCGTACCAGGGGTCGAGATGCAGTACGTAACTCTTGCTGTAGGGACGTGGCGCGTAGAACTCCGGGTAGGGCTGCTGCGGGCTGCCGAACAACGTGCGGCGTTGCCGGCGCAGCCGCAGCTTGTAGGCGTTGTCGATGACGTGGCCGGCCTCATGGCGGAGGATGCGCATGCACCACTCGTGCTCGCCGCCCTCGACGGCCAGCATCTGCGCCTTTTCGAGCCGCTCGAGGCGCGGGTGCGCGAGATAGAACGGCACCGCCATTGACGCCTGCCCGTCGGGCGTGAACCATTCGTCCGACAGATAAAAGTGAAGCGGAAAGTTGAGGCCGCGCCCTTCGAGTTCGCGCTTCAACTGATCGATGCGCGTTTCCACCACTGTGCCTTCGAGCCTGAGCGGCAGATCGCTCAGGCGCAGCTGCAGCAGCTCCTCGTCGCTGAGATCAGGCCAGTTGGATGACACGGCGCGAGGCATGGTGGGTGTCGGGGGGTGATATGCGGTCGACAGGGCTCGAACCTGTGACCCTCAGCTTCGAAGGCTGATGCTCTATCCAACTGAGCTACGACCGCATGAACACCGTATTATGTCGCCTTTTTCAGTTTGTCCGCGAAGGCCTTTTCCAGCTTCTTGACCTTGGGCACGGCGATTGCGGCCACATAGGGCTGCGCCGGATTGCGGGCCGCGAAATTCTGGTGGTATTCCTCGGCCTCGAAGAACTGCTCGAGCGGTTCGAGCGTCGTGACGATCGGCGCCTCGAACACCCTGGCCTCTCCCAGTTGCTGGATATAGGCCTCCGCGATCTTGCGCTGTTCGTCGTCAGCGTAGAACAGCGCGGATCGATACTGCCGCCCGATGTCGTTGCCCTGGCGATTCAAGTGCGTCGGGTCGTGCGCGACCGCGAAGAACACTTTCAGGATCTGCCCGAAGGTAATGCGGCTCGAGTCGAAGCGCACGCGGATCACTTCCGCATGATCGGTGGTGCCGCTGCACACCGCCTTGTAGTCGGCCGTTTCGGGCGAGCCGCCGGCATAGCCCGAGACCACGCTGATCACGCCGTCGAGCTTCACGAACACCGCTTCCGTGCACCAGAAGCAACCGCCGCCGAGGACGACCGACTGTGGGGTGCCGGTGAGATCTTCCTCGAGATCGATGGCGGGATCGGGAAACTGGTCCGTGGGCACGCCGCTGCTGCCGCCAAACAGGTCAGTGAGTTTCATGCTTCGATTCTATGACGGCCGGACGCATCGCGCCCCAGATAGCGAGCGACGCCGCGATGGCCAGCAGCGCGGCCGCGAGGGGACGCGTCGCCAGCACGGTCCAGTCGCCCTGGCTGATCGACAACGCCCGCCGCAAGTGCTGCTCGGCGGCCGGACCAAGGATCAGGCCGATCATCACCGGCGCGATCGGCGCATCGATCGCGCGCAGCAGGAAGCCGATCACGCCAATCACCGCCATCAACACCAGATCGCCGGCCGACCGATGCACGCTGAAGGCGCCGAGTGATGCGACGACGAGGATGCCGCCGTACAACCATGGCCTCGGGATCGAAAGCAGCTTGACCCAAAGCCCGACGAGCGGCAGGTTGAGAATCAGCAGCATCGCGTTGCCGATGTAGAGACTGGCGATCACGCCCCATACCAGTGCCGACTCATGTTCGAACAGCAGTGGACCTGGCTGCAGGCCGAACTGTTGAAAGGCAGCGAGCAGGACGGCGGCCGTCGCCGACGTCGGCAGGCCGAGCGTGAGCAGCGGCACCAGCGTGCCGGCGGCGGATGCGTTGTTGGCCGCTTCGGGGCCGGCGACCGCCTCAATCGCGCCGCGGCCGAAATCCTGCGGACGCTTCGACAGCCGCTTCTCGATCGCGTAGGACATCAGCGTCGGCAATTCGGCGCCGCCTGCGGGCAGCGCGCCAAGGGGGAAACCGATCGCGGCACCGCGCAGCCATGGCCTCCACGATCGTTTCCACTCCTCGGCGGTCATCCACGAGGCGCCTGTGACCGGCAGCACCTCTTCGATCACCGGACCCCGACTGGCGATCCACAACGTTTCACCAACCGCAAACAGGCCGATCGCGACGATCACCGGATCGATCCCATCGAGGAGATACGCAATGCCGAGCGTGAATCGCGCCTGGCCGCTGAGGCCGTCGATGCCGACGAAGCCAAGGGTGAGGCCGAGCAGCAGGCTCAGCCAGCCCCGAAGCCTCGAGGCGCCGAGCATCGTCGTGACCATCACGAAGGCGACGACCATCAACGCGAAGTACTCGGCCGAGCCGAACGCGAGCGCCGCCTTCACCATCATCGGCGCGGTGATGCTCAGGGCGAGTGTCGCGAGGGTGCCGGCGACGAAGGAGCCGATCGCCGCGGTGGCCAGCGCCGCACCGGCGCGCCCGTTGCGCGCCATCTGATGCCCATCGATCGCCGTCACGATCGTCGCGCTTTCGCCCGGCGTGTTGAGGAGGATGGAGGTTGTCGAGCCGCCATACATCGCGCCGTAATAAATGCCGGCGAACATGATCAGCGCCGCGGTGGGCTCGAGGCCGTAGGTGATCGGCAGCAGCAACGCGACCGTGAGCGCGGGGCCAATGCCGGGCAGCACGCCGACCGCGGTCCCGAGCGTGGTGCCGGCGAGTGCCCAGAGCAGGTTGGCTGGCGTGAGCGCGACCGCAAAGCCGGCGAGGAGTTCGCTCATCAGAAGGCGCCGAACCCCGGCAGCGACACGCCCAATCCACGTGTGAACGTGACGAACAGGACGATTGAGAACACCGCGCCGACGGCGAGATCGAGCATCAGTGCGCGAGTGGCCGGCCGCTGCCCGCGCAGGGCGGTCGCGGTCACGGCGAACAACAGGGTCGATGCCGCAATGAATCCCAGAGTGACGAAAACGATCGGCAGGGCGGCGAGCGACACCACGATCGCCATGGACATTCGCATGCCGGATGCATCGAAGGTGGAGCGACGCTTGAACGTGTTCACCAGCGTCAGCCCGAGCGCGCCGATGAAGATCAGCGCCACTAATGACGGCAGCGTGTTCGGCGTGAGGGTGACGGACAGCGCAGAACCCGCGACGGTGTTGGTTGCGTTCAAGCGCTGCAACACCGCTTCGATGCGAGATTGTTCGGAGAGCAGGAACTGGCGAAATGGCTGGCCGGCAAGGAATTGATCGTCCCAGCCGTTCCTCTCTACCGTGTCCCGCCACTGCGGGCTCGTTGCCATCGTCGTCATTCGCCGTGCGAGCGCGGCCTCTTCCACGTCCGACAGGCCGGGCGGCGCCACGATCGCCCGCCAGTTCGCCAGATCGAGCGCGATGCCAGAGTCGCGCAGCGTCGGAGCGTCGATGGCGGCCACTCGCGACGGTGCCGATACCGCGAGGATGCGCAGCTGACCGGCGGCGATCTGTCCGGCGAACTCCGCATACCCGCTGACCGCCGCCGATACCTGGCCGCCGAGCACCGCCGCCAGCGCCGCGCCGCCACCGGAGAAGGCGATGTAGTTGACGCTCGATGCCGGAAGGCCGATCTGCTCGGCAAGCAAGCGCACCAGGAGATCGTCGGTGCCGCCGGCGGATCCGCCTCCCCAGGAGATGCTGCCAGGATCCTTCCTGAACGCGGCGACGAGATCGGTCAGCGATTGATACGGGCTCGCGGCCGGCACAACGATGATTTCGTATTCGCCGGTGAGGCGAGCGATTGGCGTGGCGTCCGCGAGTGAGACCGGTGAGTGATTGGTGATCACCCCGCTGACCATTACCAGGCCGGTGACGAGCAGCGCGCCGGCGTTGCCACGTTCGCTTTGAATGAATCGAGCCAGACCGATCGTGCCGGCCGCGCCGGGCACATTCTCGACCTGGACGCTCACACCGGGTTCGATCGTCGCGAGCACACGCTGCATCGCGCGCGCGGTCTGGTCCCAGCCGCCGCCGGGCGCCGCGGGGGCGGTGATGACCAACGATTGGGCGGTCACCAGCGCCGGAGTCACCAGCAGAAACACCAGTCCGCGAAAGATCACGCGGAGATAATAGGCCAATGCGCTACCTCCACTACGACGTCTTCACCGAGCGTAAGTTCGAAGGCAACCAGCTCGCGGTGTTTCACGATGCGCGCGGCCTCTCGACGGAGCAGATGCAGACGATCACCCAGGAGATGAATTTCTCCGAGTGCACGTTCATCCTGCCGTCCGAGGCGCCCGGGACGGACGTGCGGATGCGCATCTTCACACCCGGCATCGAACTGCCGATGGCCGGCCATCCGACCATTGGCAGCACCTTTGCTCTGGCGCAGCTCGGCGTGATCAAGCCGGGCCAGGCCAGCTTCGTGTTCGGTCTCGGCGTCGGCCCTACAAAAGTCGAACTCACGTGGGAAGGCGATCGCCTGTCATTTGCGTGGATGGATCAGCGGCTGCCGAAGCACCAGGAACCGATTTCACCGGCCGGCGAAATCATCCGCGCCGTTGGCCTGAAGCCATCCTCGGTCGAAGAGCTTGGCCTGCCGATCGAAGAGATTTCCTGTGGCGCCGCGTTCTTGATCATTCCGGTGAAGTCACGCGAAGCTGTTGACGAGGCGGAGGCCGATAGTGGCGCGATGCGTCGACTCAAGAGCGCATTTCCGGGCGGTCACGTCGGCGCGTTGTTCTTCGCTGTCGAGGATGGAGACGCGGACGTGTTTGCGTACAGCCGGATGTTCGCGCCTGGCGCCGGTGTGAGTGAGGATCCGGCGACCGGCGGCGCTGCGGGACCGCTCGCGTGCTACATGGTGCGGCACCGCCTGGTGCCACCCGACCGGATGAACGACTTCGTCAACCTCCAGGGCGTGGCAATGGGCAGGCCGAGCCATTTGCACATGCGCATCGGGCAAGACGCTAGCGGCGCGATTACGCGCGTGCAGGTCGGTGGGAAGGCGGTACGCGTGGGCGAGGGAACGCTGGAGCCCTAAGGTTCCAATCGCGAGCGCGACCACGAGCCGTCGGGCTGACGCGAGTACAGCAGCCGATCGTGCAGGCGGCTCGTGCGGCCCTGCCAGAACTCAATCCGCTCGGGCGTCACGCGATAGCCGCCCCAGTTGCGCGGCAGCGGCACGATCGATCCGCGGTGCTGGGCCGCAAATTCCGCGTAACGCGTTTCGATCTGCGAACGGTCGGCGACCGGTTGACTCTGCTTCGAGATGGTCGCGCCGACCTGGCTTTCGAACGGCCGCGAGTGGAAATACTTCTCCGATTCTTCGCTCGTCGTCCTGGTGACGGCCCCGGTGATGCGTACCTGCCGTTCGAGCTCGGCCCAGAAGAACAGCAGGCACGCGCGCGGGTTCGCGGTGAGGTCGCGGCCCTTCGCGCTCTCGTAGTTGCTGTAGAACACGAACCCCGATTCGTCGACGCCTTTCAGCAGCACGATGCGCGCGGCGGGCTGGCCGCCGGGCGATGCGGTCGCGAGCGTCATCGCGTTCACGTCGATCAACTGCGACTGCAGCGCTTCGTCGAACCACGCGCCGAACTGCCGGAGTGGATCGGCATCCGCGGCGTCTTCGGTGAGCGCGCAGCTGGCATAATCGCGGCGCAGATCGGCAAGTGTGGTCATGGTGTTGGTGTCGTCCTGTTTGTGACTTCGACCCAGATCCCCAGGAAGCGGCGGTCGGTCGAGTTGGGATCGACGTGGTGTGGATAAAACCCCGCGTCGGCGTCGATGGTCAACGGCACCACACCACTGTCGAACGTGGGAAGCTCGACTTCAACCGCCACGCCGGGCACCATCGTGAAACTTCGCTGCCAGCCGAAGGTGCTGACGATCACGTTGTTCTCGACCGCCCCCGGATGCATGCGCAATACCACCGGCGCCGTATGGTTTGGCGGGACTGCGAACGTCACGTGCGACGCGTTTTCGCCGCGGGTCCAGAAGCCGTTCGGTTCCGGATAGAGCTGTTCGTCATGAAAGAACAATGTGGCTCCCGCGTAGGCGGCTGCGGCGAGCACGATCGGCACCAGCGGCCGCGCGCCCGCATCCACCACTGCGACCGGGGTGATGGTAATCGCCGCCACCACGCGCTCGAGCTCCACTGGCCCGCGCAGGCCGACGAAGTTCGCATCCACTGGCAGCCACAGCGGCGCCTGGAACTGCTGGCCGGCTTGCGGTTGCACCATCCACGTTTGCAGCGACGGCCCGTTGCGGCCGATCTGCAGCGACAACGGCACGGCGCCGCCTGCTGCGTGCTCGTTGAACTGCACGCTGATCGTGTAATTCCCGGCCGGCAGCGAGAAGCGGCCGTTGTGAATCACGCGCACCGGCTGCTTGTCGGCGCGCTGCCCGGCCTTCACCCCGAGAATCAGCTGCGGCAGGGCATCGGTGGCCGCGCCCTTCCTCAGCGTGTCGTAGACGATCGACGCGGGCCGCGCCCGTGAATCAAATCCATCCAGGGCGGCGAGGCGCGCGCGCGCGCCGAGGTCGATCGCCGGTTGCGGCCGCGCGGTCGGCAGCAGCGGGACGGTGATCGCGACGATCCACAACGCGATCGCAAACGTCGCGAACGCAAACAGTGCGGAGACGCCCGCCCGGCTGCTGCGCGTCCGGCTTAGTAACACGGCGGCGGCCGTCGCGACGATCAGCCACCACGCGGCGTTCAACCAGGCGAAGAACCATCGGTCGGCGATGAAAGTGGGCGCCAGCGACCACAGCTGCCAGCGCGGCGACCAGAAATCGAGTAAAGACGAGGTGCCGTCGCGCGCGTTGTTGATCAGCAGCCCGTCCTGCCCGATCGCCAGCGTGATCGCGATGCCCACGCCGATCCAGGCCAGCAGGTGCTGTGCCGCGCGGCGCGGCGAACCGGCCGGCGCCGACCGAAACGCCGTGGCGATCGGCAACATCAACAACAGTAACCCCGAGGCGATTGGGCGTGCCGGCGCGGCGGTGCCGCCCCACCAGATCCCGAACGCGCCGACGGTGGCCAGCAGCGGCATGAAGATGAAAGTAATCTCGATGGCCTGTCGGCGCAGCTCCGCGCCGCCGCGCCACATTTGATACAGGCCGGTCGCGGCGAGGATGTAAACCGGCGCGTAGGCCAGCAGCCCGTATTCCTGATCGAAGAGCAACCCGGGTGCCCCGGATTTCAGATTCAGCGGCGTGGTTTGCACCATCGATCCATAGGGCGCCATGGGCAGCGGTTTTCCCCAGATCACGTAGAAAAATGCGAACCAACCGGCGAGCGAGATCGCATAAATCGCCACCATTGCCCAGACTTTCGGTTCTCGTAAAAATGAAGCAGGTTCCTTTTTACGGAAACGGTAAATGACCACCAGGAGCAGGGCAGCCGACATCGGCGCGTATTTCGTGCTCAGCCACGGTAGCGTCGCGATCGCCAGTCCCACCGCGATCCAGCGCAGCAGGCCGGGGCGAGCGGTGTTCGTGCCCAACGTGGTGGTCAACGCGAACATCACCGCGAGGGCCGCCGCGATCTCCGGATAGATCGTGAAGGTGTTGAACATGAACGGCGCGGACAACGCGATCGCCGCCCACGCGAACGTCGCGGCGCCGGGCGCGTTGAGGGTGGCGACCGTCCAGCGCCAGGCCAGCGCGGCGGCGAGCGCGCCCATCAGGATGAGCGTCCAGACCGCGCCCTGGTAACCGGCCAGCGCGTAGATTGGCGCGAGCAGCACGGCGATGCCGATCGGGTGGATCGAGTAGATCTCCCGGTCGGTGCCGCGCGTCAGGTAATGCGGGTCGAGGTCGCCGGGATAGTACTCGCGGTAGTCGCCACGTTGATGGTTGTTCTGGATCTTCAGGTCGCCGTCACGCCACAGGCTCTGCGCGATCACCAGGTAATGCGGCTCGTCTCCCGATGGAAAGAGCGTGGTGTTGGTGAGCCGCTGCGCGGCGAGCCCGGCGGCGGCCGCGGTGAATACGAAGATCGCGATGGTGATGGCGGTGACGCTCCAGCGCTCGATCGCGCGCGCCGTAATCAGTCGCGACTGCCACAACACCCACAGCTGCAGCGCGGCGACGCTGAGCCACACGATCGCGCCCAGTGGGCCCGCCAGCGCCTGCAGCACCGGCCACTGATCAGGCAGCACCGGCGTATACGGCAGCAGCAGCACGATCAGGGAGAACAGCGGCAGGACCAGCGCGCTCAAGCGCGGGCGATTGAGCGTCGTGGTGCCGCGCGGTGCGTTGAGGTGATCGACGCCGACGAGCACGAGCCCTGCCATGCAGGTGAATCCGAGCAGCGCCTGCCACGGCGGCAGCATCGCGAAGCGGATCACGCCATTCTGCGTCACGGTCTGATCGAGCACGCCTCTCGTCACGTAGAGCGCCAGGCCGGTGATCACGCAGGCGGCCGTCGGCCAGAGAAACGCGGGACTCGACATTAGTGATTGATTCTACATAGGATTCCAGCCATGCATCTGAGCCGAGTCGCAATCGCCGCGTGCGTGGTGTGCACGCTCGCCGCGTGTCAACCGACCACCGGACCCGTCGCACCGGCCGCACCCGGCGCACCCGAAAGATTCGACGTGTTGATCACCAACGGGCGCGTCGTCGACGGCACCGGCGCGCCGTGGTTCCGCGCCGACGTCGGCATCATCGGCGATCGAATCGCGGCGATCGGGCAGCTCGCCGATCGCGATGCACGCACGCGCATCGATGCCTCGAACCTGGTGGTCGCGCCGGGCTTCATCGACATGCTCGGCCAATCCGAGTTCAACGTGCTGGTTGATTCGCGCGCCGCCAGCAAGATCACGCAGGGCATCACGACCGAGATCACCGGCGAGGGCTCGTCGATCGCGCCGCTCAACGAGGCGCTGGTGAAGGCAGCGCAGCCGCAGTACGACCGCTTTAAGGTGGCGCTCGATTTCCGCACGCTTCACGACTATTTCGGCCGGCTCGAGAAGAGCCGCCCGGCCATCAACGTCGGCACGTTCGTCGGCGCCGGCGGCCTGCGTGCCTACGTGATGGGCGCGGGCCAGAAAAAGGCCTCGGTTGAGGACCTCGAGGCGATGAAGAAGCTGGTCGAGCAGGCGATGCAGCATGGCGCGCTCGGTGTCAGCACGTCGTTGCAGTACGTGCCTGGACGGTTTGCCGACACCGACGAGATCGTCGAGCTCGCGAAGGTCGCGAAGCAGTACGGCGGCATCTACATCTCGCATCAGCGTTCGGAGTCGGCCCAGATCATCCCGTCGCTCGACGAAGTGTTCGCGGTGGCGGAGCGGGCGAATATTCCCGCCGAGGTATGGCACCTCAAGACCGCCTACAAGGCGAACTGGGGACGCATGCCGGAGGTGTTGAAGCACTTCGACGCCGCTCGCGCGCGTGGCCTTGACGTCACCGCAAACATCTACCCCTACGATCGCGCCTCGAACGGTCTCGACGCGTGCTTGCCGTTGTGGGTTCGCGAGGGCGGCCTCGACATGATGCTGCGGCGCCTCGGCGATCCGGCGCTGCGCGAGCGCATCAAACGCGACATGGACGATTCCAACGCCACGGACTGGGAGAACCAGTGGTACGGCTCCGGCGGCGGCGCCGGCGTGCTGGTGTCAACCGTGCTCGACCCCGCGCTGCGCAAATGGGAGGGCAAGAACCTCGTCGAGATCGGCAAGGAGATGGGCAAGGATCCGCGCGATGCGGCGATGGACCTGGTGATCGCCGATCGCGGTGAGACGTCGGTGATCATTTCAATCATGCGGGAGGACGATGTGCGGCTGGCGCTGTCGAGCCCGATGGTTGCTATCGGCACCGACTCCGGCGCGCGCGCCGAAGATGGACCGTTCTCCGAATCCAAGTCGCATCCGCGCGCATGGGGATCGTTCACGCGCGTGCTCGGCAAATACGTTCGCGATGAACGGCTGATTCCCATGGAAGAGGCGATCCGGCGGTTTACGTCGCGGCCCGCCACGCGGGTCGGGCTCGCCGATCGCGGCATCCTGCGCGCCGGCATGAAAGCCGACGTCACGATCTTCAATCCCGCGACCGTCCGCGACGTATCGACGTTCGTCGACCCGACGCATTACTCGCAGGGCATCGAGCACGTCCTCGTGAACGGCACGGCGGTGGTGTCGGCCGGCAAGATCACCAGCGAGCGACCGGGCGAGGCGATTCGAGGGCCTGGCTACCGAAAATAGCGTCCTAATAGGGTGTGACGATTACGACGCTGCCGTTGTCGGCGGTGTTGGCGGGGCTGTCGGCGGCCCTCGACATCACCGAAGGTCATCCGCGGGGCCACGCGGCGCGCACCTGCCTGATCTCGATGCGGCTGGCGGACGCGCTGCGCCTGTCGCCCGATGAGTCGTCGGATCTGTTCTACGCCGCACTGTTGAAGGATGCCGGCTGCTCGGCGAATGCGGCGCGCGTGTTCCAGATGTTTGGCGGCCCCGACGAGCATGCGACCAAGCGTGCGGTGTGGCTGCGCGACTGGCGCAAGCTCGATCAAAAGGTCCGCTACGCCTTGGAGTGGGTCGAGCCCGAGGGCGATTTCCTGGCGCGGATGCAGCAGTTCATCAAGCTTGCCGCGAACGGGCCGGGCGCGGAGCGCGAGCTGTTCGAAATCCGCTGCGCGCGGAGCGCCGCGATCGCGCGCGCGCTCGGCATGTCCGAGGCGACCGCGCAAGCGGTTCAGGCGATGGACGAGCATTGGGACGGCGGCGGTCATCCGGGCGGCCTGCGCGGCGAGCGCATCCCGATCGCCGCCCGCATCATCGGCCTCGCGCAGGTCGTGGAAATTTTCTGGGGCATCGCGGGACCCGATCGCGCGCTCGAGATGGCCGCTGAACGGCGCGGGCGCTGGTTTGATCCGGAGCTGGTGGATTGCCTGCAGTCGATGTCCGCGAACACCTTGTGGGCATCGCTCGAGTCGCCCGATCTCAATGGCACCGTGGCAGCCGCGGAACCGGAAGAGCGCGCCATCGAGGCGACCAGCGAACGGCTCGATCAAATCGCCACCGCATTCGCGTGGGTGATCGACGCGAAATCGAGTTTCACATTCGAGCATTCGGATCGCGTCAGTGCGCTCGCGCTCGCTGCCGCCGTGCGCCTCGGCTTCAGCGAGGCCGAGCTGATACGCCTTCGCCGCGCCGCGTTGCTCCATGACATCGGCAAGCTCGCCGTGCCAAACGCGATCCTCGACAAGCCCGGCAAACTCACCGATGCGGAGTGGGCCGTGGTGAAGGAACACCCGGCGCATACCCTGCACGTCCTGCAACAGGTCCCGGTGTTCCGCGAACTCGCCGATGATGCGGCGAATCACCATGAGAGAGTCGACGGGCGGGGATACTTTCGCGGCCTGACCGGCGACCAGCTTACGGATGCCGCCAAGCTACTTGCGGTGGCGGACGTGGCGGATGCGCTGATGAGCGCACGCCCGTATCGCCCTGCGCTGGCCATTGAAGAGGTGACTGCGCTGCTGATCAAGGGCCGCGGCACGCAGTTCTGGCCCGAGGCGGTCGACGCGATGGCGGTCTCCCTCGGCGATCCACCCGCGGCTTAGCAGGTCATCAGGCAGTCAGGCTGTCAGGCCGTCAGACAGTCAGGCTTGTCTTTGCGGCTGCTCCGAGTTTACGCTGCGCACCATGCAGAGGACATCCTTGCTGACCGCCCTCGTAGCGCTCTTGTCCGTTGGCCTCGAAACGCCGACGCGTGCGCAGATGGCGCATCGGCTCAAGGGATCGCTGACGACCAATCGAGACGCGCGTCGCGGCCGGCGAGATGGCGTTGATCGTTCAGCAAGCGAGCCTGGCGCGGACGATCTTCTCGACGGCGTTGAAGGAGAACCCGAAGCATCCGCGGGCGATGTTCGGCGCCGCCGAGGCGTCGCTGCTCGGCCGCGATTGGGAAACGGCCGGCCGGCAGATCTGGGACGCGCGCGATCTCGTGCCGAAAGATCAACGCCGTGCCCTCGCCGCCGCAATCGACGACCTGCGCGGCATCGCGCGCATTCAGTGAACGCCGAAGTTGCAGTTGTTCTAATCGGTGTGTAACCGGTGGCCTTGCGATTCGGCATCGATCTCGGCGGCACGAAGATCGAGGGACTTGCGCTTGCGGATGACGGCCGCGAGATCGAGCGGCACCGGATCGCCGCGCCGCGTGGCAGCTACGAACGGACCATTCGCGCGATCGTTGATTTGGTGACAGCAATCGAATCGTCCGCCGCCGCGGCTGCGGGAGTGGCCGCTATAGCGGGACCAGGCCGTGCGACCGTGGGTGTTGGCATTCCCGGCGCGATCTCTCCGGCGACCGGCCTGATCAAGAACGCCAACTCGACGTGGCTGATCGGCCGTCCGCTCGCCGAAGATCTGTCCCGCGCCCTGAGTCGTCCGGTGCGGCTTGCCAACGACGCCAACTGTTTTGCGCTGTCCGAAGCCACGGATGGCGCCGCGGCCGGTGCGGCGGTGGTGTTCGGCGTAATCATCGGCACCGGTACCGGCGGCGGGCTGGTGGTGAACGGCCGGCTGGTTGCCGGCGCCAATGCCATCGCCGGGGAGTGGGGACACAACCCGCTGCCGTCGCCTGAAGAGGACGAGCGCCCCGGGCCGCCGTGTTACTGCGGCCGCTCCGGATGCATCGAAACGTTCCTGTCTGGACCAGCGCTGGCGCGCGACTACATCGCCCTTGGCGGCGACCACCTGTCCGCGGCCGAGGTGGCGTCGCGCGCCGATGGCCGCGACCGGCGCGCGATCGCATGCCTCGAGCGCTACGAGCGGCGATTTGCGCGCGCCGTCGCCTCGATCATTAACGTCGTCGATCCCGACGTGATCGTGCTCGGCGGCGGCCTTTCGAACATATCTAGGCTCTATGCAAACATCCCGCGGCTGTGGGCGCCGCATGTGTTTTCCGATCGCGTCGACACGCAGCTCGTCCGCGCGAAGCATGGTGACGCGAGCGGCGTTCGCGGCGCGGCGTGGTTGTGGCCCAGTCCTGCTACAATCGGTTCATGAAGCTACGGTTTATCTTTGGCAGTCTTGCAGTGATCTGGGTGGCGGGTGTGTCGCATAGCGCGCTTCAGGCCACGCAGGTAGCGGCGCCCGGCGGCAGCAAGACCGTGTGGGACGGCGTGTTCTCGACGGCGCAAGCCGAGCGCGGCGCGGCTACCTACAAGACGGCATGCGCCGAGTGTCACGGCAACGACCTCGCGGGCGACGGCTTCGCTCCGGCCCTGTCGGGCGCGGAGTTTATGGGCAATTGGAACGACCTCAGCGTCGGCGATCTCTACGAGCGGATTCGCATTTCGATGCCGCCGAGCAACCCGGGCAGCGTCACGCCCGCACAGAAGGCGGACATCGTTGCGCACCTGATGAACCAGAACAAGTTCCCGGCCGGCGCCGGCGAGCTCGAGCCGAAGACCGAAGCGCTCAAGCTGATCAAGATCGAGCTGAAGAAGTAAAGGGCGCTACGGCGCCTTTCGCCACCATGGGGTTCCAAGGTTCGTGAAAGGCCCGCCATCCACAGATATTGAGCTCGCCACTCGATAGTTGAGTGGCGAGAGCAAGTGCATCGCGTTTCGCACGCGCACCGACTTGCCATTGACGGTAAACGGTGCGCTTTCGAAATGGACGTTGTAGATCCCGCCCAGATCGCCTCCCACCGGACCGAACTGCAGGTAGCTGAAGCCGCGCGAGTCGGTGACGTGCCGCGCGAGCGTCTTGTTGTCCTTGTGATACGCGATCACCTCACGAATCTTGAAGCCGCCGTTCGGGCCTTCGCCGTCGGTCAGCGCTTCATAAAACGTCTCGTTCACCTTCGATACCGTCGTCGTGCCGCTGTACGGTCCCGCGGGTCCGAGCGGAGTCTCCGGCATCGACCACTCGAAGGTCCACTTGCCGAGGAAATAGGTATCGAAGTCGAACAGCGGCACCTTGTCGTTGCTGTCCGTGGCACGGCCGAGCACCGGCATCTGGCCCTTCGGAACCTGCTGGGCGACGAGGGGGGCGCACACGCTCGCGACGAATACAAAAATCAGGATTCTTTTCATCATGACGGTTAACTGTTAACTGTCGACGGCACTCTTAACTGTCGACTGGCGATTGCCGACTGTATCTGTTGTATCCTGCGCGCGGAGAAGTATATGCGACGACGAATTCTCTGTTCGACACTGGCGCTCGCGCTCGCCGCGACGTTCGCAACGTTATCTGCGCAGACGCCGGTGTCCGCGCCCACCGACGGCGGCTATAAGCCCGTGCCGAACTGGCCGACGCTGCCGCCCGGCGAATTTTTCGGCTTGAAAACGCCGCCTCCGCCGCCGGCGGAGCGCGAAGCGCAAGCCGCGGCGCGGCGCGCGACTGGCCAAGCCAACGCCCCGCGCCCCGCCGGCCAGGGGCCGACCAGCCAGCCGGGCATTTCAGGCCTGGCAATCGATCAGAACGACCGCATCTACGTGTTCAACCGCGGCGCCAAGCCGGTGATGGTGTTCAACACCGACGGGCAACTGGTGGCGTCAGGCGGTGATCAGGAGCTCAACGGCAAGAAGCTCGATCCGAACTGGCAGCACTCGGGTGCGGTGGACTGGGAGGGCAACGTCTACATGATCGAGCGCGACGCGCATCGCATCGTGAAGCTGAGCCCGAAGATGGACAAGGTCCTGCTGCAGCTCGGCACGACGATGGAGAAGGGGAATGATGCGACGCATTTTGATCTTCCCGCGGGAATTGCCGTGCTCAGGAACGGCAACATCATCGTGACCGACGGGTATGGCAATAACCGGGTCGCGATGTTCGACAAGGCCGGCAAATTCATCAAGCAGGTGGCAAAAGGCGCCGGCGGCCCAGCCGACAAAGGCAACGGCGTCGGCGAATGGGTGCTGCCGCACAAGCTCGCCGTTGACGCGCAGGAGAACCTTTACATTATCGACCGCGAAGGCCACCGCGTGCAGGTGTTCGACAAGAACTTGAACTATCTGCGTGAGATCAAGGTCGAGGGTTGGAATCCGTGGGACATCGCCATTTCCCGCAAAGGTGATGAAGGATTCGCGTACGTCGCGGATCATGCGCTCGAGCGCGTGCACAAGCTGTCGTTGAAAGACGGCAAGCTACTCGCCACGTGGGGTAAGCAGGGCCTCGGCCCCGGCGAGTTCGACTGGGTCCACGGCATCGTCGTTGACTCGAAGGGCGCCGTGTATGCGGCTGACACATATGGCCAGCGCATTCAGAAGTTCGTGCCGGCGGGCGGCACATCAAGCCGCTGAAAGTTTCTTGTGGTGTCCGGCTTCTTGACCACCGTAGCCTTGGCGAAGGTGGTTAGCCGGACCAAAGGCGAGCGATGGTCCAGTAGATGCCGACCATCGCGATCAACAGCGAGGCTGGTATCACCACACGCTGGCGATACCAGCCTTTGTTCATGAACGGCCACGCCGCCAGCATCGCGACAGCAATAACGGTCAGCTGACCGCCTTCTACGCCGAGATTAAACGTCAACAGCGCCGTGAGGAACTGATCGCGCGGCAATCCCAGCTCGCGCAGCACGCCGGCGAAGCCCAGCCCGTGCAGCAGCCCGAACATGAACACCAGCGCCAGCCGCCACGGCTTCAGCTCGCGCGTCACGAGGTTCTCGATCGCCACATAGGCAATCGACAGCGCGATCAACGGCTCGACGATGCGTGACGGGAGCGAGAGGAGGCCGTAGATCGACAGACCGAGCGTGATCGAGTGCGCGATCGTGAATGCGGTGACCTGCAACAGCATTGGCTTGAGGCGCGGGCTGAGCAGGAAAATGCCGAGCACGAACAGGATGTGATCGAGGCCCTTCGGAAGAATGTGGGTGTGGCCGAGCCACAGGTATTGACGTGCGATCTCGATCCGCGTCGGCGGCGTGAAGCTCTTCGAGAGATCGATCACCTCGCTCCAGTTGGTGCCCTCGATCCATTCGATCGTCGACGACCCATCCGGCTGGCGGATTTCCAGCGGATAGCGATCGCCCACGAGCCCGTACAGCCAGCGCAAGCGCGTCGCGTCGCGCGGCATCGTCCCCGTCAGGTGAAATCTGGCGACAGCATTTCCCTGATCCCCGATCCCTGATCCCTGATCGCCGGTGGGCGGCACGTAGGACACGGTCGACGCCCTCACTTCATGAGCGTCGACGAACAGCACCAGCCGATCGGCAAAAACCGCTGTCAGTTGCGCGAGACGCGCGTCGCGTTGGGCGGCACTGACGTTCGGCGGTACGCTGCCGCCGGCGAACGTCTCGAGTCGCAGCAGCAGCCACATCGGATCGTTGGCGACGTCGAGCACGAATGACCCATCGGCTGACAGGTTGAGCGTGACCCTGGTGCGTTCGGCTTCATGAGCCCGCGTCGTGATCGCCGCGGCGCAAACGAGAACGGCGATCAGGAGGCGTTGGTCCAACGTCGGCTATGATATGCCGCGTGTTTACCACCTTCATTTTTGCCGCGCTGTTGACGCAGGCTCCGGCCACTAAAAAAATCGACATCGTCAGCGTGGCTGGGTGCCTACGCGAACAAGGTACGAACTGGATGCTCGTCGCCGCCACCGAACCGACGCCGAGCGTTGCCAACCAGGCGCAAGGCAACGATGTTCCGACGACACCGCCAGCCGGCAAGAACGCGTTCCGCTTGATCGGGGTCAGCGAATTCAACCTGCCGCAAATGAAGGACCGCACGGTGGTGATTCGCGGCCTGTTTATCAAGGACAAGGTCAGCCGCATCAACGTCACGTCGGCGGTCGAGGCGGTTGCGACGTGCGCGCCCGGCGCCCCGAAATAAGCTAACATCCCGGTCGTCAGGTTGTCAGGCCGTCAGGCCGTCAGGAGAACGAAGATGAAGCGTCTCGCGTTGGTCGCAATCGGCGTCGCTACAGCTGCGTCGTTCAACCTCACCGCCCACGCCCAATCGCCCGCTGCGCAGGCCGCGCCGACGTTCGCCAAGGACGTCGCGCCGATCATGTACAGCAAGTGCGCGAACTGCCACCGGCCCGGTGAGGTGGCGCCGATGTCGCTGCTGTCGTACGAGGACGCGCGGCCCTGGGCAAAGGCGATCAAGACCAAGGTGGTGTCGCGCGAGATGCCGCCGTGGGGCGCCGACATGTCGCAGTCGCTGCCGATGCGCAACGACATCAGCCTGTCCCAGAAAGAAATCGAAACGATCGCTGCATGGGTCGATGGCGGCGCCGCCAGGGGCAACGCCGCGGACATGCCGCCGTCGCCGAAGTTCGCGACCGGGTGGACCGCCGGCACCGAACCCGATCTCGTCCTCGAGATGCCGGTCGAGTTCAGCATCCCTGCCGAAGGCGAACTCGGCGTGCAGATGTTCTATTCGAAGGTGCCGTGGACGGAAGACAAGTTCGCGGAGATCGTCGAGCTGAAGCCGAGCAACCGCGCCGTGCTGCATCACGCTGGCATTTACTTCGTCGACATTCCCGAAGGCGCCACGCTGGTCGACGGCCGCATCATCGACAAGGATGGCAAGGTGATCGGCGACCGCGGCTCGAGCGGCTTGCCGTCAACCGACAGCGGCCTGCCGGGCTCGAGCAAGTTGTTGTCGTGGGTGCCGGGCCGCGGCCTCGATCACCACCGCGCCGACATCGGCAAGCGCCTGCCGGCCGGCAAGTACATCAACTGGCAGCTGCACTACAACCCGACCGGCAAGCCGGAGACGGATCGCACCAGGCTCGGCATCTGGTTCAACAAGGTGCCGGTGACACACGAAGTGCTGATTCGCCAGGCGGGCGACCCGCTCGCGACCACCAAGGACGGGTTATCAATCTATCGCGCAGAAGGCCGCGAGGTGGAGTACAAGGCTGATCCAAGCAGCACGCGCCGCAGCCGCACGACGCCGAACATTCCGGCGTATGCGGAGAACTGGCGCCTGACCGGCATCACGCCGGTGACCGAGGACATCACGCTCTACGCGATGTCGCCGCACATGCACCTGCGCGGCAAGAGCTTGAAGTGGGTGATCGTCTATCCAGACGGCACCGAGAAGACGATCCTCAACGTCCCGAAATTCGACTTCAACTGGCAGTTCAATTACGAGCTGAAAGAGCCGCTGAAGATTCCGGCCGGCAGCAAGATCCTCGGCCTTGGCGTTTACGACAACTCGATCCGCAACAAGTGGAACCCCGGCCCGCACCTGGAAGTGTTCTGGTCGGAGCAGAGCTGGGACGAGATGTACCAGCCGTTCACCGAATACTCGGTGGATTCGCAGGACCTCACGGTCCTGAAGCCGGTCGGCTCCCCGCAACAGCAACAGCACTAGAATTCACGCGCGTTTGGGGGGCCTTTGATAGACAAAACCTGGTGTGTCGTCGTGGGGCTTACTTTCGTGTTCGTGCTGGGTGCCGGAGTGTCTCGCGCGTCGGCGCAGTTCGACACCGCGACCGTCGTCGGAACGGTCAAGGACACGTCGGGTAGCTCTGTCGCGGACGCGAAGGTCACTTTGACCAACACCGAGACGGGCGTCTCGGTGGTCCGCACCTCGAACAGCGAGGGCAACTTTGAATTTGTCTCGGTCCGCCCTGGCCTCTATTTGATCTCTGCTGAACGGCAGGGGTTCTCGCTGGCTTTGATGGACAACCTCCGCGTCGAGGTTGGTGCGCGCCTACGCGCGGACCTGAACCTGGAGGTGGGCGCACTGACCGAGGAGGTCAAGGTCACCGCCGAGGCGAAGTTGATTCAAACCGACGACAGCCAGCGGAGCCAGGTGCTCTCGACCGTCCAGATTCAGCAACTGCCGCTGAACGGCCGGTCGTACTCAGCGTTGGCCTTGCTGTCCACGGGCGTCCGGCGATCGTCAATTGCCGGTGGGCGAGAAGGCTCATTCAATGTCAACGGCCTGCGCAGCACCATGAATAATTTCATGCTGGACGGCCTCGACAACAACGCCTACGCAACCAGCAACCAGGGCGGTTCCAATCAGATCATGCAGCCGCCGCCCGACGCCGTTGCCGAGGTGAAGGTCATTACCAACAATCAGAGCGCCGAGTATGGCCGCTCGGCTGGCGCGACAATGAACGTTTCGTATCGGAGCGGAACCAATCAGCTCCACGGTGGCGTGTGGGAATTCTTTCGTAATACCGCACTGAACTCCCCGACGTTCTTCGCGCCTCCTGGAGGGCAGAAGGCGACTCTGGACTACAACCAGTTCGGTGGCGTCGTGGGTGGTCCGATTCTTCAGAACAAGATGTTCTTTTTTGCCGATTACGAAGGGCTGCGTCAGGAATCGAGCGGCGTCTCGTTCGCGACGATTCCCACTGCGCAGCAGCGCCGCGGCGTCTTCGCGGTTGATGTGCGCGATCCGCGCACCGGCACAATTTACCCGGCTGGAACACAATTGCCGATGACGGACTTCGCGCGCAAGGTCCTTGGTGACCTGCCGGATCCTACGGTCGAGGGAACGGCCAACAACTACGCGGTGCAACGCTTCTCAAAGACTCCGTCGAACAAGGCCGGCGGCAAGGTCGATGTGCAGGCGACGGAACGCCTGCGGCTGTTCGGCCGCTTCAGCTGGCGCAATGCCGACGCCAGAAACGAAGCCGCCCTGCCGCTGCCGACCGGCAGCGGTTATGGGCTTTCCTATACGAAGAGCAAGCAGGTCGCCTTGGGCGCCACCTACGTGCAAAGTGAACGGTCGGTGTTGGAAGTGCGCCTCGGATGGTCGATCGTGCGCGGTTGGTCAGGGCAGGGCTCGCTCGGAACAGAGAGCGCCTTCGACGCGTACGGCATCACCGGACTGCCAAATGATCCTCGTGTCGCCGGAGGCCTTCCGAGCCAGATTATCCCGGGGTACACCAGCTTCGGGCGGGGCACCGCCAGCCCGCAATGGCAATTCCCCTCGACGTGGAATCCCAAGGTGAATTACACGTTCCTCCGCGGCCGGCAATCGTTCAAGATCGGCTACGAATACATTCACATGGCGCAGGAGGTACAGGACATCAATCCCCTGTACGGCAGCAACACCTTCGCGGGCCAGTTCACGCGTCCTGTTGGAGCCTCGGCCAACAACCTCTATAACATCAGCGACTTCATGTTCGGGCTGCGTTCGCAGTACGACCTGAGCAACGTGGTGGTGGCCAATCTTCGGAAGGACTTCCACTTCCCCTACGTGCAGGACGACATTCGTATCAACGATCAGCTGACCGTCAACCTTGGATTCCGGTACGAGTATGCGACGCCATTCCGCGAACGGGATAACAACGCGTCGAACTTTGATCCGGCAACGCGCGCAATGGTGACAGCGACAGACGACGACCCCTACCTGGTCGATCGGGATCTCGACAACTTCGGTCCGCGGGTCGGCTTCGCCTACACGCCATTCGCCAAGACCGCCATCCGTGGCGGCTACGGCGTCAGTTATACGCACCTTAACCGGACCGGCTCGGCTGACGTCCTCTCCTACAATCCGCCGCAGACGATTGTGTCGGTGACCGCTCAGACTCCGGCCAGTTCCACCTTTCTTCCGGCGGAGGCGGGCTTTCCTGTCGGACTCACCGATCCTTCCAGGTTCGACCCCAGGCAGACCAACGTGCTCTATACGCCGCGGGACTCGAAGTCGGCTCGGACGCAGGGCTGGTTCCTTTCATACGCTCGTGAGTTCGGTCCTGGAATGCTGCTCGATGTGGCGTACGTCGGCAACCAGAGCAACGACCTGGCGATGATCGCGAATTACAACCAGGCGGCGCCGAACAACGCCGCAGGGACGATTCCATTGTCGCAGCGTGCCCGGCCAATTCCCGAGTATGGCGACATCACCTACATCTTCAATGGCGGCAAGGCTCGCTACCATGGTGTCCAAACGAAGTTCGAGTGGCGAATGGGAAGCGCGATCAGGCTTCTGAACTCGCTGAGCCTGTCGCAAGCGAAGGACAACAGTTCGCAGTCGCTCGAATTCGCCTCGGGCGCTTCACCGGCGCCGCAGGACTTCAACAACCTCGACGCGGAGTGGGGCGTCAGCGGCTACCATCAGCCATACAACAACACCACCAGCCTGATCCTGACCGTGCCGTTCGGACGCGGTCAACGCTGGGGTAACTCGATCGCGCCGGCGCTCAATCTCCTGCTGGGCGGATGGCAGCTCTCGGGTGTCAATACCATCACGCCGGGCGAGCAGGTGAATTTCACCTATACACCGTCCTCGACATTCATCGTGTCGAGCATTCGAGACACCTGGCGCGGCGCCAACAACTATCGCCCGAACGTCACGTGTGATCCGATGGCCCCGGAGGGCGAACGGTCGATCACCAACTGGTTCAACAAGTCGTGTGTTTCCCTCCCGACCGACCCCAGCATGCCGTTCGGCAACGCGTCGCGCAATGGCGTCCGCGGACCGGGCTTCTGGTCCTTCGATATGGCGGCGGTCAAGCAGGTGCCGATCGCGAGTGGCCCTCGCCTCGAGCTTCGTGTCGAGGCGTTCAACCTGTTCAACCGGGTCAACTTCGCCGCGCCGAACGCAAATCGCAGCTTGGCGAGCTTTGGCACAATCACGGCAGCGTTGGCCCCACGTCAGATTCAGCTCGGGGCGAAACTGAGTTGGTAGCGACACGCGCTACGTGATCAATCGACTTGCGGTGACCAGCGGTGTCGTCATAGCTGCCTTAGGCCTTGCCACCATCGTCGGTGAAGCCCAGCGCGCAACCGCCCAACTCCAGTGCTCGTTCAGCAGTACGGAGCAGTGAGGGCAGACCGTCTGCAGCGTCCTGAGAGCGAGAACTGGCTGATGATTCGGCGGACCTACGATGGGTGGGGCTACACTCCGCTTGAACAGATCAACGCGCCGCCCTCGACGTTCTCGATCGACGGAACCCAATACATCGCCGTGCAAAGCGGCTGGGGCGTCGATTCACGAGCCGCCCATTCCAGGCTCAACGCGATCTTTCCTGGCCGTCACCCCGAGGGTGCCGGAGGGTGGCGTGGTCTGGGTCTTCGCTTTGGAATAGCGCACCGTGAGTACCTGATTTGGGGATGGGAATGGAGCGCCGCATGCGTGGATTGACTGCGTCTTTAGTGGCCGCGTTTGCCGGGCTGTCTGTCATGGCTGGGTACTCGCCTGTGCATGGTGCCGATGCGCTGAGCGTGACCAGTGGCGAACTATATGTAGAGCCGCCGACGCTGATCAATCTCGGCTTCGAATGGGCGATAGAGGGGGATCAGAACCGCAATGCCTCCGTTGATGTCTCGTATCGCAAAGCGGGGTCCACCACCTGGCTCAGCGCGCTTCCGCTGATGCGGCTGAACGGAGAGCGGATCAAGCAAGGGCAGCAGATTGACGTGACCGCGCCCAACATGTTTGCCGGCAGCATCCTGGATCTCGAACCCGCCACCGAGTACGAAGCGCGGTTTGTCTTGAAGGACGCCGATGGCGTGGGTGGGCAAGCCAGTAAGACCGTGCGGATTCAGACGCGGCCTGAACCTGTGCCGTCAACCGAGGGCAAGACCTACCATGTCTACCCGCATGGCTACAAGGGATCGAAGATTGAGCCGGCGTTCGAGGGCTTGATGTGCGCCTACAACCTGACCTGCGCAGGCACCGACTGGGCCACAGCCGGGCGTCCGCGCGTGCAGCCGGGCGATGTCATTCTGGTCCATGCGGGGGTATATAAGTACGACCGGCTCGAGTACACCAACGATCCGACCGTCAATCGCACCGTGCCGTTGGACGGCACCTACTATTTAATGGCCGATGGTACACCGGAGCGTCCAATCGTCATCAAGGCGGCCGGCGATGGCGAGGCGATTTTCGACGGCGCCGGGAACTTCGCCCTGTTCGACGTGCGCGGCGCGGACTACACCTATTTCGAGGGGTTGACGTTTCGCAATGCCGACTATGGCATTCTGGCCGGCACCCAATTCCTGGTCGGGGCCAAGGGGCTCACCGTCAAGAGAAGCCGGTTCGAAAACGTCGCGGCGGGTGTGTTCACGAACTATTCCGGCTCCAGCAATTTCTATATCGCCGACAACGTCTTCATGGGTCGCGACGATCCGGATAAGATGATCGGATGGTCCGGTACGTTCTGGGCCTCGTTCAATGGCAAGGGCGGACAGAAGTTTCCACCGGTGATGGCGTCGTACGTCGCGGTGAAGCTCTATGGCCCCGGACACGTGGTGGCCTTCAATCGCATTGAAAATTTTCACGATGGGATCAATATCGAGACCTACGGGAATCCGGACGGCTCCTCGGCGGAAGGCCACGTCAAGTACCCGCCGCGCAACTACTGGGATCGCCGGCCGGTGGCGATCGACTTCTATAACAATCTGTTGTCAAACTTCCACGACAACCCGATCGAGACCGATGGTGGGATGCATAACATCCGGGTGATGCGCAACCTGATGATCAACTCGGCGTCCCATGCGTTCTGCAATCAGCCCGCGATCGGCGGTCCGGTGTATTGGATTGGAAACATCGCCTACAATCTGCCTGGCGGATCGAGTCGATTAACCGGCGGCTCGGCGGGCGTGGTCTTCTATCACAACACGATTCTCAGCGAAACCACGGCGCAAGCAGCGTCGAACATTCATTGGCGCAACAACCTGTTTCTTGGTCAGAATGCCGCGCCGGCCATCTTCTCGGTGAATACCTTCACGAACTACACCTCGTCCGACTATAACGGGTTTCGCGCGAACGTCGGAGCGGCAGTGTCATTCGCGTGGAATTCGCCTCCCGACGGCGTCGCGTCGGACTTCAGCGCAATGGCAACACCACCACCGGGCGGTGCCGCCGCGCAGTTGCAGCAGCGACGCTTCACGACGTTGGCCGAGTACAGCGACGCTACGGGGCAGGACAAACACAGCATTGCGGTTGATTACGACATCTTCATCAATGTGCCGGCCTTGAATGCGCAGGATCAGTCAACGGTGCAGACGGTCTACAAGCCAGAGCTCCTGGACTTTGCGTTGAAGCCAACCTCCGTTGCGGTCGACAAAGGCGTGGCGTTGCCAAACGTCAACACCAACTTCGCCGGTCGCGCGCCGGATCTCGGGGCGCTGGAAGTCGGCAGGTCGGCGCCGCAGTTCGGGCCCCGCCGCTAGGCGGACACTGCGTCTTGGGACGGAAAGTGATCCGCCCTGGCGCGGTCACTTTCCGGCATCAAGCCGCTTGACGACTTCCTCCGAAATATCGACTGCCGGGCTCCACCAGACGATCGCGGCTTGCTCGAGGCCGAACACGAACTGCAACCCCTTCTGTTTCGAGACTTCGTCGATTACCGGCGCCAGCTTCGCGCGGAACTCGCTCTCGAATTCGTTCTGCATCGCGTCGATCTCTTTCTGGGCGTCCTGCTTCAAGCGATCGAAATCGACGCGTGACTTTTCGAACGTGCGCTGTAGGTCGGCAATCGCCCGCGCACTCAAGCCGGTGCTCGATACTTGAAAATCGGTCTGCTGCTTCTGCAGCGCAGCGGCACGCGCTTCAACTTCAAGGGCTTTCGTGCGGCTGGCCTGATCGATTCGCGACAAGCCTTCCTTGCCGGCTTTGCTCATCCGCGCGACGTACGAGAGATTGATCGCGCCGATCTTCGTCGTGTCGATCGATTGAGCGAATGCGGTGGACGTGAAAGTGGCCGCGAGGAACGCGGCGGTCAGCATCGAACGGCCATGTCGAAGCGCGTCTGGCATAAGTGCCGCCGCGCGTTTGGACGTTGCGAACGGTGAACTGGCCTTTCCCGACAAGAATCACTTCCCGACGCTCGTCACTTCACGGCGATTTACTTCACGACCTTCCCGCCCTTGCGGTTATCGATGACGAACTTATCGTGTGACGGCATCGTCACTTTCGGCAGCGACGCCCGGTCCATCACCGCGTCGTCCGGAACGATCTTGTTGAGCGCGAGGATGTACGCGACCAGCGAATAGGTTTCATCCGGCCTCAACGTGCCGGGCTGCATGAATGGCATCGCGCGCTGCGTGTAGTCGTAAAGCGTCGTCGCATACGGCCAGTAGTTGCCGACCGTCTTGACGAGCTTCGGATTGGTTGCGAAATCCCAGTTCTTCCCTGACTCGCGATCGACCAGCCGATCCGCGGAGCCGCCCTGCCCGTTGGCGCCGTGACACGACGCGCATTTCGCCGCATAAATCCTGGCGCCCTCGGCGGATGTGCCCTTGCCATCAGGCAGGCCACGGCCGTCCGCCATCACGTCAATGTCGATCTTCTTGATTTCGTCAGCCGTCGCCGCACGCCCAATCCCGAGCGGTTTACCCACCATCGCGTCCGCCGCTCTGGGCGCGACGGTCGGCTTCTGAGCCAAAACGATCGACGGCATTAGAACCATTGCCAGAACGATCGTCCGAACCTTCGATTGAACGTCCCTCTGAACCTTCGTCTTCATGCTCCCGCTCCCGCGAACTTCACGATGCCGTCCGCCATCACCTTCCACGCGCGAATGTGATTGAAGTGGTACGCGGTCGACGGTCCGCGCGCGGCGAGCAGCACATCGAAGGTCGGCTGCACGTAGCCGGTGTCGTCGGTCGCGCGGCTCATGATCACCGCTTCGCCGCCCTTCCATTCCCACGGCAGGCGGAAGCGCGTATGGCATTTTGGCAACACCGGCTCGTCGAGCTTCGCGGCCTGCCACGTCCGGCCGCCATTGCTACTGACGTCGACGCGGGTGATCTTGCCGCGGCCGCTCCAGGCGATGCCGCGGATTTCCCACCAGCCGGGGCCGGTGAGCTTGTCGGGGAACGACGGCTCGGTAATCAGCGACTTCGCGTCCATGTCGAGGCTGAAGATTCGCGCGGTGCCGTCAGGCAGCGGGTCGGTGTACTTCGAGGTTTCCTCGCGGGTCATGAACGGCTGATCGGCCAGCTCGATGCGGCGCAGCCACTTGACGCTGGCGTTGCCTTCGACGCCGGGCAGGAACAATCGCACCGGGTAGCCCTGCTCGGGGCGCAGCGGCTCGCCGTTCTGCCCATACGCGATCAGCGCATCGTCCCAGGCCTTGGCCATCGGGATGCTACGCGTCATCACGGCCGCATCAGCGCCTTCGGCCAGGAACCACTGCGCTTTCGGCGAGGCGCCGGCTTCACGCAGCAACGTCGACAGGGGCACGCCGGTCCACTCACTGGTGCTGGTCAGGCCGTCGATCTGCTGCGGCGTGAGATCGGTTTGATTGCCTTCACGGCGATACACGCGGCCGCCATTGCCGGAGCATTCCATCGCGCGAATAAACGACTGACCTGGGAAGCGGCGCAGATCGTCCATCGTAAAGAGCAGCGGCCGATCGACCATGCCGTGAATCAGCAGCGTGTGCTGCTTCGGATCGATGGCGGGCACTCCGCCGTGGTGCCGTTCGAAGTGCAGATCGGAGGGCGTGATGATGCCGTCGAGATCCTGGAGCGGCGTCAGGCTCGAGGTGCGCCGCTCGCCAAGCGAAACGCGTTTCGGACGCTCGAAAGGCGACCGTCCGCCGACATCGGTGGCCAGCGGTCCCTGCACCTTGGTCGGGTCGGCCGGCACCTTCGGCCGCGCTGCCTGATCGGCACTCTGGCCGGCGGCGGGCAGCACCGCACCGACAATTCCCGCGGTTCCTGCCTGCAAAATTCGACGACGAGAGATGGATTTCGGACGGTCCATGCGCGCTCCAAGTTCGATTTCCGCGGAGGGTATCACGTCGTTCGCATGTTGACTGCGTCGCGTGGCGATGAATTCAACCTTCGGTATGTAAATATGGGCGTAAAAACACTGAAAACTCGGCCCGTCATTCCTTGAACGAATGGTCAACATCCAAATGACAATCGCTGACACCAAAAAGCCCCTAAGTCGTTGATAATTCTGGTTGTTAAGTGCTCAAACACGGCCGTGCTGGAACGGCCTCAGCGTCAGGGGCTTCGCGCTTGATGAAGAAATTCTCGTTCGTGGTTGGATCTGCGTTCGTGCTGGCCCTTGGCCTGGGCGTGTACGCGGATCAGGCTCCTAGGTCAGCGGGGGCTCCGAAATTGGCCGCGAGTCACGCGCCTGTCTCAGCCACCGAGTCCGAAACCGCGCTCGTCAAGCAGTACTGCGCCACCTGCCACAACGAACGCAACAAGAACAACGCGGGCGGCTTGTCGCTGCAGACGTTCGATGCGTCGAAGGTTGGTCATGACGGCGCGGCCGCCGACGTCGCCGAGAGAATGATCCGCAAGCTGCGTTCCGGCATGATGCCGCCGCCGAATGCGCGGCGGCCTGAAGGCGCGGTCCTGACCAATCTTGCGGTCGCGATGGAGTCGCGGCTTGATCACGCCGCGGCGCTCAATCCCAATCCCGGCCGCCGTCCGTTCCAGCGTCTCAATCGAGCGGAATACGCGCGCGCCGTGAGCGCGCTGCTGTCGCTCGACGTCGACGTCAACGCGTTCCTGCCACCCGACACGATCAGCGCCGGCTTCGACAACGTCGCCGATGCGCAAACCTTCTCGGCGACGCTGATGGAAGGGTATCTGCGGGCGGCGAGCCGGATCAGCGCCCTCGCTGTCGGCGATCCGAAAACGGGCCCGTCGGAATACACCTACAAGGTGCCGCGCACCGGCTCGCAGATGCAGCATGTCGACGGCGCGCCGTTCGGCACGCGCGGCGGCATCGCCGTGATGCACACCTTCCCGGCGGACGGCGAATACAGCTTCCGCATGCAGCTGCACTCCATCCCGACCGGGCAGTTGTTTGGCAGCACGGTCAAGGGCGAGCTGCTCGAGGTGGCGATCGACGGCGAGCGTGCCGCGGTCCTCGAGATCAATCCGCGCATGAGCGAAGCGGATCCGAACGGGATGAACATCGTCACGCCGAAGATTCACGTCAAGGCCGGCACGCGCCGCATGTCCGCGGCCTTCGTGCAGCGCTTCGACGCGGTGCCGGACGACCTGATGCCGCCGATCGATCACTCCCTGGCCGACTCGCAGATTGGATCGGGCTTCGGCATCACCACGCTCCCGCACCTGCGGGAGTTCGCGGTCGGCGGCCCGTTCAAGATCACCGGCATTTCAGAAACCGCCAGCCGCCGCAAGATCTTCACGTGCCGTCCCACTTCGGCGGCCGAAGAAACCGCGTGCGCGAACGAGATTCTTCGCAAGCTCGCGACGCAGGCGTATCGCGGTCCGTTGAGTGCGGCGGACATGGAAGGCATCAGCAGGTTCTACGCGCAGGGGCGCAAGGATGGCGACTTCGAGTCGGGGATTCGCATGGCGCTGCAGGCGATGCTGGCGAGCCCGCGCTTCCTGTTCCGTCTCGAAGAGGCGCCGGCCACGGTGCGCGCCGGCCAGAACTACCGCATCACCGACCTGGATCTGGCGACGCGCCTGTCGTTCTTCCTGTGGGGCTCGGGGCCGGACGCAGAACTGCTGAAGGTCGCTCAGCGCGGCACGCTGCGCGGACCGGGCGTGCTGGCCGCGCAAGTCAAGCGCATGCTCGCGGATCCCAAGTCGGAAGCGGTGGCGACGCGCTTCGGGTCGCAGTGGCTGCGCCTGCAGGACCTCGACAAGATTTACCCTGACGCGCTGCTGTTCCCGTACTACGACTACAAGCTTGGTGAAGCCCTGAAGACGGAAACCGAGCTGTTCTTCGACAGCATCGTGCGCGAGGATCGCAACATCCTCGACCTGATCACCGCGGACTACACGTTCGTCAACGATCGCGTCGCGAAGCACTACGCAATCCCGAACATCAACGGCGCGAATTTCCGCCGCGTGACGCTGAACGACGACAACCGCCGCGGCCTGCTCGGACACGGCAGCATCCTCGCGCTGACCTCGGTCGCGGATCGCACCTCGCCGGTGCTGCGCGGCAAGTGGATCATGGAAGTGCTGCTGGCGTCACCGCCGCCGGCGCCGCCGCCCAACGTGCCGACGCTGGACGAGACCAAGGCCGAAGCCGGCGACGCGATGCTGACCACCCGCCAGCGGATGGAGCAGCACCGCGCCAACCCGCAGTGCACCTCCTGCCATCGCGTGATCGATCCGCTCGGGCTCGCGCTCGAGAATTTCGACGTCACCGGCCGCTGGCGCATTCGCGACAACGGCAACGTCGTCGATCCGGTCGGCGACCTGTACGACGGCACCAAGATGACCGGCCCGAACGGCTTGCGCGCCGCCCTGCTGAAGCACCAGGACATGTTCTTCACCAGCTTCACCGAGAGCCTGATGACCTACAGCCTCGGCCGCCGTGTCGAGCCGTTCGACATGCCGGCGATTCGCAAGATCGTCCGCGACGCGAACAAAGACAACAACCGCATCTCGGCCTACGTGCTGGGCGTGGTGAACAGCCGCGCGTTCCAGATGAGCCGCGCCGAAGCAGTCTCGACGACGGACGACGCGAAGAGCCGGTAGTTAATGGCGTGATGCTCCGATGGCCTGATGGCCTGACGACCTGACTGCCTGATTAGGAGAGCGTAAATGGAGTTCCTCACAAAGAAGCACATCTCCCGCCGCACGATGCTTCGCGGCCTTGGCGTCACGCTGGCGCTGCCCGTCCTCGATGCGATGACGCCCGCGGCGACGGCGTTCGCCCGGACGGCGGCGGCGTCGAAGAAGGTGCGGCTGTCGGCGATCGAGATGGTGCACGGCTCGGCCGGCGCCACGCAGTTCGGCCTCAGCAAGAACCTGTGGTCGCCCGCTGAAGTGGGCACCGCGTTCGACCTGAGCCCGGGCGCGCTGTCGTCGCTCGAGCCGTTGCGCGACTACGTGACGATTGTCAGCAACACCGACGTGCGCAATGCCGAAGCGTTCTCGCTGCCGGAAATCGGCGCCGACCACTTCCGCTCGAGCGCGGTGTTCCTGACGCAGGCGCATCCCAAGAAGACGCAGGGCTCCGACGTCCTCGCCGGCACCTCGCTCGATCAGCTGTATGCGCAGAAGTTCGGCCAGGGCACGGCGATCCCCTCGATGCAGCTCTCGATCGAGACGGTCGACCAGTCCGGCGGCTGCGCCTACACCGACAGCATCAGCTGGGCGACGCCCGAGCAGCCGCTGCCGATGATTCGCGACCCGCGCGCGATTTTTGATTCGCTGTTCGGCGTCGGCGCCACGCCCGCCGAGCGCGCGCAGAGCCGTCGCGCCGACCGGAGCATCCTCGACTGGGTCACCGGCGAAGTGTCGCGCCTCAGCAAGGACCTCGGCACGTCGGATCGCGCCCGTCTCAACCAGTACCTGACCGAGATCCGGGAGATCGAGCGCCGCATCCAGAAGATCGAAGCGCAGAACAGCAGCGGCGACGTGCGCGAGCTGCCCGACGCCCCGGTTGGCGTGCCGGACGACTTTGGCGAGCACGTCAAGCTGATGTTCGATCTGCAGGTGCTGGCGTTTGCGTCGGACACGACGCGCGTCTTCTCGTTCAAGATGGGCCGCGACGGCTCGGCGCGCGTCTATCCCGAGAGCGGCGTCCGCGGCGCGTTCCACCCCGCCTCGCACCACGGCGAGCGCGAAGACCGCGTCACAGACTTCATGAAGATCAACCGCTATCACGTCAGCATGGTTCCGTACTTCATGACGAAGCTGAAGGAGACGCCCGACGGCGACGGCCAGAACATGCTCGACAACACGTTGATCATCTACGGCTCGCCGATGGGCAACTCGAACGTGCACAACCACAAGCGCTGCCCCCTGTTCCTGGCGGGCAAGGCCGGCGGGGCGCTGCGCGGCAACCTGCACCTCAAGGCCGCCGACGGCACGCCGATGGCGAACGTGTTCATGTCGGTGATGCAGGACATCGGCATGGAAGAGCTCAAGACGTTTGGGGACGCGACGTCACGCTTCGAATTGAAGAGCGTGCCGGCGACGACCGCCGCAGTTTAAAGTTTTACGGACGTTAACCACGGAGACACGGAGGACACAGAGACGCCTTTTTTAAAACGCCAGTGCCGCTAAGCAGCGGTCGGGCATTTTGAAAAGTTGCTCCGTGTTGTCCGTGTCTCCGTGGTTAACGTCCGTGGTAGCGAAGGACAGGCTATGCAGCGATCAATTCGCAAGTTTGGTTTCACCACCGTCATCGCACTTGCCCTGACCGCGTGGCTGGATGCCGCGGGGCCGGCGCCGGTGGCGGATGCGGCGATGGCGCGCGAGCGCGAGACCGTCAAGGCGCTGTTGAAGAACGGCGCCGACGTCAATGCGGCTCAGGGCGACGGCATGACCGCGCTGCACTGGGCGTCGCGCACCGGCGATGCCGAGCTCGCGCAAATGCTGCTGTTCGCAGGCGCCAACGTCAAGGCGACGACCCGCCTCGGCGGCTATACGCCGCTGATGATGGCCGCTGAGCAGGGACACGCGACGGTGATTGCCGCGCTGCTGACCGGCGGCGCCGACGCGACAGCGGCCAACACCATGGGCACGACGCCGCTGATGCTGGCGGCCGCCTCCGGAAACCCCCAGGCGATCACCACGCTCGTCGAGAACGGCGCGGAGATCGAAGCCAGGGAAAAGACGTTCGGGCAGACGCCGCTGATGTTCGCGTCGGCCACCAATCGCGTCGATGCGATCAAGGCGCTGATCAAGGCCGGCGCGGATGTGAAGGCGACCTCGAAGGTGAATAACGTCGGCAACCTGAGCGGCGCGGAACAGGAATTCCTGGCGGCGTCGTCCGGGAGCGGTAGCCAGGCCGGCGGCACCGGCCAGGGCCGCGCGGGACAGGTCGTCACGCCAGGCGCCACGGCACCTGCGGCAGCAGCGCCGGCCGCTGCAGCACAGGGCGGCGGTCGTCGTGGTGGCGGCGGCGGCCAGCCCGGCATCGATCGCCCCTACTTCTACAACGAACTGATCGGGACGCAGGGCGGCCACACCGCGCTGATGCTCGCCGCGCGCAGCGGCTACGTTGACGCGGTGAAGCTGCTAGTCGCCGCGGGCGCGGACGTCAACCAGAACAGCGTGGGAGACAAGACCAGCCCGATGCTGATCGCCGCGATCAACGGGCATTTCGATCTCGCGAAGTGGCTGCTCGACCAGGGCGCCGATCCGAACGCCGCGGCCGCCAACGGAGTGACGCCGCTCTACGCGGCGCTCAACGTGACGTGGGCGCCACGCGCGCTGTATCCGCAGCCGCGCGCCCACAACCAGCAGCAGATCACCTACCTCGAATTTATCAAGGCGCTGCTCGAGAAGGGCGCCGATCCGAACACGCGCCTCACTAAGAAGGTGTGGTACTCGGAATACAACTTCGACCTCGCCGGCGTCGACGAGATCGGCGCGACGCCGTTCTGGCGCGCGGCCTTCGCGGGCGATGTGCCCGCGATGGCGCTGCTGCACGAGCATGGCGCCGACGCGAACATCTACACGATGCGCCCGGCCGGCCGCCGTCCGTTGGGCGACGCGGGCGCGGCGCGCGACGTGAAGGATGTCTCGAATATCCCGCCGGTTCCGATCGGCGGACCCGGCATCCCGCCTCTGCAGGCGGCCGCCGGTGTCGGCTTCGGTGAAGGCTTTGCCGCCAATTCGCACATTCATTCGCCGGCGGGCTTCCTGCCGGGCATCAAGTGGATGGTCGAAGTGGTGGGCGCCGATGTCAACGCGGTCGATCACGACGGCAACACCGCGCTGCATCATGCCGCGGCGCGCGGCGACGTCGACAGCATCCTCTACCTGGTGTCGAAGGGCGCCGACGTCACGAAGGTGAATCGCGAAGGCCAGACCGTCGCCGACATGGCCAACGGGCCGGTGCAGCGCGTCCAGCCGTGGCCCGACGCGTTGAAATTGCTTGAGAAGCTCGGGTCGAAGAACAACCACAAGTGCGTGTCGTGTTGAGCCACAGAAGGCACAGATAGCTCAGAAATGAAAAGAATCGGCGCCGCGGTCTTATTACTGATTCCGGTCACGCTTGCCGCCCAGCAGGCGGCGAAGCCTTCGCTCGACCAACCGCAGGGTTCGTCGGCTCAGGCTGCCGCACCGCTCGACAAACCCACGGGTTTGTCGCCACAGGGTGTGTCGATTGCCGCGTCGCACTCGACCGGCTCGATGAGCGCGGTCGAGCAGAACGCGCTGGTCAAGCAGTACTGCGTCACCTGTCATAACGATCGGAACAAGGATCGGACCAGCGGGCTGTCGTTCCAGTCGTTCGATGCGGCCAGCGTCACCGATCATGCGGATGTCGCCGAGAAGATGATTCGCCGCCTGCGCTCCGGCATGATGCCGCCGGCTGGCTCCCGTCGGCCGGATGCGGCGACGATCGCATCGCTGGTCAGCGCGCTCGAGACGCGCATCGATCGCGCCGCCGCGCTCAACCCCAATCCCGGATGGCGCCCGTCGCAGCGCCTGAATCGCGCCGAGTATCAGCGCGCGGTGAAGGATCTGCTCGCGGTGGACGTGGACGTGAACGCCTACCTGCCGGCGGACACGCTCAGCGACGGCTTCGACAACATCGCCGACGCGCAGACCATCTCGTCGACGTTGATGGAAGGTTACCTGCGCGCGGCGAGCCAGATCAGCCGCCTCGCCGTGGGCGATCGCCATGCGTCCCCGACCTCGACCACCTGGAAGGTGCCGCGCACCGCCTCGCAGATGCGCCACGTCGAAGGCGCGCCGCTCGGCACGCGCGGCGGCCTGTCGGTGCTGCACGTGTTCCCGGCCGACGGCGAATACCAGTTCAAGATCATGCTGCACATGGGACCGACCGGTGATCTGTTCGGCGGCCCGTATCGCGGGGAACAGATCGAAGTGTCGATCGACGGCGAGCGCGTGGCGTTGATGGACATCAACCCGCGCATGAACGAGCAGGATCCCAACGGCATGACGATGCAGACCCCTAAGGTCGACATCAAGGCAGGGCAGCATCGCATCTCGGCGGTGTTCGTGCAGCACTTCGACGGCCCGGCCGACGACTTGATCATGCCGATCGAACACACCCTGGCCGACACCAACATCGGCGAGGTGTTCGGCACCACCGCGCTCACGCACTTGCGCGACTTCACCGTCAGCGGCCCGCTCGCCGTCACGGGCGTGTCGGAAACGGCAAGCCGCCGCAAGATCTTTACCTGCCGCCCCACTGCGAAGACCGAGGCGTCGGCTTGCGCCGCCGACATCATTCGCAAGCTGGCGTCGCAGGCCTATCGTGGACCGGTTGCCGCGGACGACCTCAAGGACTTGATGTCATTCTACGAGCGCGGTCAGATGCAAGGTGACTTCGAGGGCGGCATTCGCCTCGCGGTGCAGGCGATTCTCGCCAGCCCGCGCTTCCTGTTCCGCATCGAGCAGACGCCGTCAACGCTGAAGGCGGGGCAGACCTACCGCGTGAACGATCGCGATCTCGCCTCGCGGCTGTCGTTCTTCCTCTGGGGGTCGATGCCCGACGCGGAGCTGCTGAAGGCCGCATCCGCGGGGACGCTGCGCACGCCGGCAGGATTCGAGAAGCAGGTCAATCGCCTGCTGAAGGACCAGCGATCGGAAGCGCTCGCGACGCGGTTCGGATCGCAATGGCTGCGCCTGCAGGACGTCGACAAGGTGCGACCCGATCACCACTGGTATTCGTACTGGGACACGACGTTGTCACAGGCGATGGTGCGCGAGACCGAGTTGTTCGTCGACAGCCTGATTCGCGAGGACCGACCGGTCACGGATCTCCTGACCGCCGATCACACCTTCGTCAATGAGCGGCTCGCGAAGCATTACGGCATCCCGAATATCCTCGGCGACGAGTTCCGCCGCGTCACGATTGCCGATCCGAACCGCCGCGGCGTCCTTGGCCAGGGCAGCGTGCTGCTGCTGACGTCAATCGCCGATCGCACTTCGCCGGTGCTGCGCGGCAAGTGGGTGATGGAGGTGCTGCTCGGCTCGCCGCCGCCGCCGCCCCCTCCCAACGTGCCGCTGCTTGAAGAAACCAAGGCCGTCGAAGACGGCAAGACGCTCTCGACGCGCGAGCGCATGGAGATGCATCGCAAGAACCCGGCGTGCAGCTCGTGCCACCGCGTGATCGATCCGCTGGGCCTTGCGCTCGAGAACTTCGACGTCACTGGCGTGTGGCGCATCCGCGACAACGGCGTCAACGTGGACCCGGTCGGCGACCTCTACGACGGCACCAGGCTGGACGGCCCGATTGCCCTGCGCAACGCGCTGATCAAGCACCAGGACGTGTTCATGCTCAGCTTCACCGAGAGCGTGATGACGTATGCGCTCGGCCGCCGTGTCGAACCCTACGACATGCCGGCGGTCCGGCAAATCGTGCGTGATGCCAAGGCCAGGAACTACCGCTTCTCGGCAATTTTCTCGGGCGTCGCTAACAGCGCCGCCTTCCGCATGGCGCGCGTCGCGCCGGTGGAAACGACCACGGAAGACAAGGCCCGCTGACGATCGCGGATTGCGGATGTCGGATTTCGGATCAATTGCCGCTGGCGGATTGATCGATGAGGAGAGCGCGATGGAGTTCCTGACCAAGAAACACCTCTCTCGCCGCGCGGTGCTGCGCGGTATGGGTGTCACGATGGCGTTGCCGATGCTCGAAGCCATGGTGCCGGCGGCCTCCGCGTTCGCCAAGACCGCGACCGGCAAGGTTCGCGTTGCCGCCATCGAAATGGTGCACGGCTCCGCAGGCGCCACCAAATTCGGGCTGCAGAAAAATCTCTGGTCGCCGGCGGCGGTCGGCAAGGGCTTCGACCTCTCGGTGACGGCGCTGTCGCCGCTCGAGCCCTTCCGCGACTACCTGACCATCGTCAGCAACACCGACGTGCGTAACGCCGAAGCGTTCGAGCTGCCGGAAATCGGCGGCGATCACTTCCGCTCGAGCGCGGTGTTCCTGACCCAGTCGCACCCGCGACAGACGCAGGGATCGGATGTGCGCGCCGGGGTCTCGTTCGATCAGTTGTATGCGCAGAAGTTCGGGCAGGAGACGCCGATTCCGTCGATGCAGCTGTGCATCGAAGCGGTTGACCAGGCGGGCGGCTGCTCCTACGGCTATTCGTGCGTCTACACCGACACCATCAGCTGGGCGGACAAGGACGCGCCGCTGCCGATGATTCGTGATCCGCGCCTCGCCTTCGACCAGCTGTTCGGTGTGGGCGCCACGCCTGAAGAGCGCGCCCAGCGCCGCGCCGAAGACAAGAGCATCCTCGACCTGATCAGCACGCAGCTCGGCCGCCTGAACCGCGAGATCGGCGCCGCCGACCGCACCCGCATCGCCAACTATCTCGAGGAAGTGCGCGAGATCGAGCGCCGCATCCAGAAGGTCGAGGCCTACAACAAGAGCGGCGAGATCCGCGAGATTCCGACCGCGCCGGTCGGCGTACCGGACTCGTTCGACGATCATGTCAAGCTGATGTTCGACCTGCAGGCAATCGCCTTTGCCTCCGACACCACGCGCGTCTTCTCGTTCAAGATGGGCCGCGACGCGTCAAGCCGCGTCTACCCGAACAGCGGCATAAGCACCGGCTTCCACCCGGCGTCGCACCATGGCGATCGCGAGGATCGCATCCTCGACTTCGCGAAGATCAATCGCTACCACGTCGGCATGCTGCCGTACTTCCTGAAGAAGCTGAAGGACACGCCCGACGGCGACAGCAACCTGCTCGACAACACGCTGGTGGTGTATGGATCGCCGATGGGCGACTCGAACATCCACAATCACAAGCGCTGCCCGCTGTTCTTCGCCGGCAAGGCCGGCGGTGCTCTGAAGGGCGGCCTGCACCTCAAGGCGGCCGACGGCACGCCGATGGCCAATGCCATGCTGTCGGCGCTGCAGGGGATTGGCGTCGAGCAGAGCGCGTTTGGCGACAGCTCGGGCCGCATGGATTTGAACGTGGTGCAGGAAAACACCGTGGCGGCAGCGGAGTAGAGGATGCGCATGCGAAATCCCCTCGGTGTGTTCGGTCTCGCGCTGCTGCTGTCCGCGTCAATCTTTGCCGCTGACGGCTCACCGATTGCGAACGCCGCGATGAACGGCGATCGTGACGGCGTGAAGGCGTTGCTGAAAAAAGGCCTCGACGTCAACGAAGCGCAGGGCGACGGCACGACCGCGTTGCACTGGGCGGCAATCAAGGGCGACGCCGAGCTCGCGCAGATGCTGATTTTCGCCGGCGCCAACGTGCGCGCGACCACGCGCATCGGCGCCTACACGCCGCTGTATCTCGCCGCCAAGGGCGGGCACTCGGGGGTCGTCGCGGCGCTGCTCACCGGCGGCGCGGATGCCAAGGCGGTCACGTCGAATGGCACGACGCCGCTGATGATCGCGGCTGCCGCCGGCGACACCAAGTCGATCACCTCGCTGATCGAGAACGGCGCGGACATCAATGCCAAGGACGGCGCCAAGGGCGAGTCCCCTCTGATTTTTGCGGCCGGCTTCAATCGCACGGAAGCGGTGAAGCTGCTGCTCGCCAGGGGCGCCGATCACAAAGCATCGACGAAAGTCGTTGATCTGTTCGCGCTGACCGCTCCTGAAGAAGAGGCGATGGCGCGTGGCGTCGGGGGCAACGGTCCGCCGAGTGCCGCGGCGCGGCCGGCAGACATCGCCGGTGCGACCCGTGCGTATCGCTATAACGAGCTGATCAGCTCGCAGGGCGGACTCTCCGCGTTATTGTTTGCCGCGCGCCAGGGATACACCGACACGGTCCAGTCGCTGCTCGACGGCGGCGCGGATATCAACCAGGGCAGCGCCGGCGACAAGACCAGCCCGCTGCTGATGTCGATCATCAACGGCCACTTCGATCTGGCGATGCTGTTGCTCGAGCGCGGAGCGGACCCGGACGCGGCCGCCTTCAATGGCGCGGCGCCGTTGTTTGCGGTGTTGAACATCCAGTGGGCCCCGAAGTCGCTGTATCCGAGCCCGAAGGCCTATCAACAGCAGAAGACCGGTTATCTCGAGCTGATGCAGGCGCTCATCGCCAAGGGCGCGGACGTCAACGCCCGCCTTCAGCGCAAGGTCTGGTATCAGGCATTCAATTCCGACTTCGCTGGTGTCGACGAATCCGGCGCCACCCCGTTCTGGCGCGCGGCCTACGCGAATGACGTCGCGGCGATGAAGCTGCTGGTGGCGCAGGGCGCGGACCCGAACATTCCGACCATGAAGCCGGCCGGCCGGCCGTTCACCGGTGAAGGCGTGCGACAGGTGCAGGATACCTCCGGCGTGCCGCCCGTGCCATACGGTGGTCCTGGCGTCCTGCCGCTGCATGCGGCGACCGGCGTCGGTTACGGTGAAGGCTTCGCCGCCAACTCGCATCGCTACGCGCCGACCGGATTCCTTCCGGCCATCAAGTACCTGGTGGAGGAGCTCGGCGCCGACGTCAATGCCGTCGATCACGAAGGCAACACGCCGGTGCACCTGTGCGCGTCGCGCGGCGACAACGACTGTATTCAGTTCCTGGTGTCGAAGGGCGCGGACGTGAAGCGCGTCAATCGCGAGGGCAACACCACCGTGGACCTCGCCAACGGTCCGGTGCAGCGCACCCAGCCGTATCCGGAAACCATCAAGCTGCTCGAAGGCCTGGGCGCGAAGAACAATCATCGATGCATCACATGCTGAAGAACCTACTGCCCATCGCCGCGGTGACCGCGGTCGTGACTGTTTCGCTTGCTGCCCAGATCGACAAACCGAAAGGTCTGTCGCCACAACAGGCTGCGGTGGCAGAGTCCCCGCGAAAGGCTGCGGTCGCACAGTCGCCACAAAAGCCGGTGGCGGCGCACGCGCCGGCAACCACGACGATGTTGCCGGCAGAGCAGACCGCGATGGTCAAGCAGTACTGCGCGACCTGTCATAGCGAGCGCGGCAAGGCCGGCAACCTGTCGCTGGCCGGGTTCGATGCGGCAAAGATCGAACATAACGGCGAGCTCACCGAGAAGATCATTCGCAAGCTGCGCGCCGGGATGATGCCGCCCGCGGGCGCGCGTCGTCCTGAGCCCGCGGTGATCGACGCGATGGTGACATCGTTTGAATCGCGGATGGATCGGCTGGCGGCCGTAAATCCGAATCCTGGATGGCGTCCGTTCCAGCGTCTCAACCGCGCCGAGTATTCGAACGCGGTGCGCGACCTGCTGAACGTCGATGTTGACGTTTCGACCTACCTGCCGCCCGACACGATCAGCCACGGCTTCGACAACGTCGCCGACGCGCAGAGCTTCTCGCCGACGTTGATGGACGGCTACCTCCGCGCGGCCAGCCAGATCAGCCGGCTGGCGGTCGGCGATCGCACCGCCTCCGCTTCGTCGGTGACCTATAAGATCGCGCGCGCGGCGTCGCAGATGCGCCGCGTCGACGGCGCGCCGATGGGCACGCGCGGCGGCGTGTCGGTGGTGCACACCTTCGCGGCCGACGGCCACTACGTGCTGAAGGCGTCGCTGCACTACGAACCGCTCGGCGGCCTTGCCGGCCGCAACACCATGACCGCGTACGACATCAAGGAACAGGTCGAATTCTCGGTGAACGGCGAGCGCGTGGCCCTGGTCGACCTGAATACGCGCATGAGCGAGACCGACCCGAAGAACGGCCTCGATCTCGTGACGCCCCCAGTGCACATCAAGGCCGGACCGCAGCGCGTGACCGCCGCGTTCGTGCAGAAACTCGACGGCCCGGTCGATGACCTGCTAATGCCGCTCGAGAACACGCTTGCCGACGTCAGCATCACCTGGGGCGTGACGATGTTGCCGCACCTGCGCGACTTCGTGGTGCAGGGCCCGCTCGACGTCACCGGCGTGTCGGATACGCCGAGCCGACTGAAGATTTTCTCCTGCCGTCCGACGGCGAAGGCGGAGGAAGAATCGTGCGCGACCGAGATCGTCAAGAAGCTGTCGACGCAGGCGTTCCGCGGCGCGCCGTCGGCGGCCGATCTGCAGGACGCCATGAAGTTCTACGAACAGGGCCGTGCCAAGGGCGGCTTCGAGTCAGGCATTCGCCTCACCGTGCAGTCGATCCTGATGAGCCCGCGCTTCCTGTTCCGCCTCGAACAGCAACCGACCTCACTAGGCAACGGCGCCATTCGCGCCGCTGAAGCCGGGGCTCCCGTCGCGCGGACTGTGCGCGATAAGGTGGCGTATCGCATCGCGGACGAGGATATCGCGTCGCGCCTGTCATTCTTCCTCTGGGGCACGGTGCCGGATGCAGATCTGATTCGCGCCGCCAGCGTCGGCAGCCTGAAGACGTCTGCCGGCGTCGAGAAGCAGGTCCGCCGCATGCTGGCCGATCGCAAGTCGGAAGCGCTGGCGACGCGCTTCGGGTCGCAGTGGCTGCGGCTGCAGGACCTCGACAAGATCTTCCCAGACTACCTGCTGTATCCGCAATACGACGACACGCTCGCCAAGGCGATGAAGAAGGAGACCGAGCTGTTCTTCGATTCGATCGTGCGCGAGGATCGCAGCGTGCTCGACCTGATCACCGCCGACTATTCGTTCGTCAACGAGCGGCTGGCGATCCATTACAACATCCCGAACATCACCGGCCACGCGTTCCAGCGCGTCACGCTGCCGCCGTATCGCCGCGGGCTGCTCGGCCAGGGCAGCATCCTGACGCTGACCTCGGTCGCCGACCGCACCTCGCCGGTGCAGCGCGGCAAGTGGGTGATGGAAGTGCTGCTGGCCTCGCCGCCGCCACCGCCGCCGCCCAACGTGCCGGCGCTCGATGATTCGGTGAAGGCGAGCGACGGCGGCAAGATGCTCTCGACCCGCGAGCGCATGGAGCAGCACCGCGCCAACCCGAGCTGCACCTCGTGCCATCGCGTGATCGATCCGCTCGGCCTGGCGCTCGAGAACTTCGACGTCACCGGCGCATGGCGCATCAAGGACAATGAAGTGCCGGTCGACGTGGTCGGCGATCTCTACGACGGGATGAAGATGGAAGGCCCGGCGGGCCTGCGCGCGGCGCTGCTCAAGCACCAGGACCTGTTCCTGACTGGCTTCACCGAGAGCATGCTGACGTATGCGCTCGGCCGCCGCGTGGAATACACCGACATGCCGATGATTCGCGCGATCGTCCGCGACGCCGGCAAGAAGGACCACAAGCTGTCGGCATTCGTCCTCGGCGTGGTCAACAGCCCCGCCTTCAAGATGGGCATGGCCGATACTGGCAAGAGTGAGAGACGCGCGACCGACGTCGCGGGTCAGAGATAGGGAGCCGAAGAATGTATTTGACGCAGAAGCAGCTGTCCCGCCGCACCGTCCTCAAGGGCGTTGGCGTCACCATGGCGTTGCCGTTCCTCGAGGCGATGGTCCCGGCGCGGGCGTCGGCCCAGGCGGCGCGCGGCAAGGTCCGCTTTGCCGCGATCGAGATGGTGCACGGCTCCGCCGGCAGCACCTCCTTCGGCATCAAGAAGAACATGTGGGCGCCGGCCGCGGTCGGCCGCGACTTCGACCTGTCGCCGGGCTCGCTGGCGCCGCTCGAGCCGTTCCGCAATGACATCACCATCATCAGCAACACCGACGTGCGCAACGCCGAAGCGTTCACCGCCCCGGAAATCGGCGGCGATCACTTCCGCTCGAGCGCGGTGTTCCTGACGCAGATGCATCCGAAGCAGACGCAGGGCTCCGACGTCCTGGTCGGTACTTCGCTCGACCAGTACTACGCGCAGCACAACGGCCAGACGACGGCGATTCCGTCGATGCAGCTGTGCATCGAGAACGTCGACCAGGCGGGCGGCTGCTCGTACGGTTACTCCTGCACCTACACCGACTCGATCAGCTGGGCCGCGCCGGATCAGCCGCTGCCGATGATTCGCGACCCCCGCACGGTGTTCGATCAGCTGTTCGGTGTCGGCGCGACCCCGGCCGAGCGCAAGGAACGCCGCAGCGAAGACAAGAGCATCCTCGATTGGCTCGGTTCCTCGGTGGCGCGACTCAACAAGAACCTCGGCGCCGCCGACAAGGCGCGCCTGTCGGATTACCTCGAAGACGTCCGCGAGATCGAGCGCCGCATCCAGCAGGTCGAAGCCTCGAACAGCAAGGGCGAGCCGCGCGAGTTGCCCGGAGCGCCGGTCGGCGTGCCGGACTCGTTCGAAGAGCACGTCAAGCTGATGTTCGATCTGCAGGCGCTGGCGTTCGCGTCGGACATCACGCGCGTGTTCGCGTTCAAGCTCGGACGCGATGCATCGAATCGTGTCTACGCGGAGAGCGGTTACAAGGCCGCGTTCCACTCGGCGTCGCATCACCAGGATCGCGACGATCGCATCACCGAGTTCGCGAAGATTAACAAGTACCACGTCAGCATGATTCCGTATTTCCTCAACAAGCTGAAGAACACGCCGGATGGGGATGCGACGCTGCTCGACAACACGCTGCTGATCTACGGGTCGCCGATGGGCAACTCGAACGTGCACAACCACAAGCGCTGCCCGCTGTTCCTCGCCGGCCACGCCGGCGGCCAGCTGAAGGGCGGACTGCACCTGCGCGCCGCCGACGGCACGCCGATGGCCAACGTGATGTTGTCGCTGACGCAGATGCTCGGCTTGAGCGAGTTCAAGTCGTTCGGCGACAGCACGGCGGCGTTCGACCTGAACACGGCGCCGGCGACGTCCGCGGCAGTTTAAAGTTTTACGGACGTTAACCACAGAGGACACTTCTTCGTGTCTCCGTGGTGAACGTCCGTGTCAGTAGAGTGAATATGCGTAAATTGATGACTTTTGGGTTGGTGTTGGCGTTGTCGATCGGCCTCACCGCGGCGGAATCACCCGTCGCCGATGCCGCGGCGCGCGGCGATCGCGAGACCGTCAAGTCGCTGCTGAAGCAGGCTGCCGACGTCAATGCGGCGCAAGGCGATGGCATGACCGCGCTGCACTGGGCCGCGATGAATGGCGACGCCGAGCTGGCGCAGATGCTGATCTTTGCCGGCGCGAACGTGCGCGCCACGACCCGGCTCGGCACCTACACGCCGCTGTATCTCGCGAGTCAGCAGGGCCACGGCAGCGTCGTCCAGGCGCTCGTGAAGGCTGGCAGCGACGTCAAGGCGGGTACGCCGAACGGCACCACGCCGCTGATGGTGGCGGCGGCCTCGGGTGAGGTCGAGGCGGTGCGCATGTTGATCGAGAACGGCGCCGACGTGAACGGCAAGGACGGCGTCCGCGGGCAGACGCCACTGATCTACGCGGCGGCTTCCAACCGTCCGGCGGTGATCGCGTTGCTCGCCTCGAAGGGCGCCGACGTCAAGGCGACCAATAAGGTGTCGGACCTCGCCAACCTGTCGCGCGAAAGCGCGGGCTTTGGCGGCAATCCCGGCGTACCTGGGGGAGGCGCTCCTGGACAGGACGGCCCCGCGGCGGCCGCCGCGCCGGCGGTTCGCCGTGCGCCGATGCCCGGCGTCGATCGCAACTACCAGTTGAATGAGTTGATCAACGCGCAGGGCGGCCTCACCGCGCTGCTGTATGCCGTGCGCCAGGGCTACCAGGAATCCACTGACGCGCTGCTCAAGGCCGGCGCCGACATCAACCAGCCATCGGCCGGCGACAAGACCAGCCCGCTGCTGATGGCCGTGATCAACGGTCACTTCGATCTGGCGAAGACCCTGCTCGACAAGGGCGCCAATCCCAACACCTTCAGCATCAACGGCGTTACCCCGCTCTACGGCGTGCTCAATGTCGAATGGGCGCCCAAGGCGCTCTATCCGCAGCCGCGTGCGCACATGCAGCAGCAGATCAGCTATCTGGATTTGATGAAGCACCTCCTCGACAAGGGCGCCGATCCGAATGCGCGCCTGAAGATGAAGGTCTGGTATTCCGGCTACAGCTTCGATCTGTCCGGCGTCGACGAAATCGGCGCGAGCGTGTTCTGGCGCGCCGCCTACGCCAGCGATGTCGCCGCGATGCGATTGCTGGTGGCCGCCGGCGCCGATCCGAACGTGCCGACCATGAAGCCGGCCGGGCGCGCGCGCTTTGGCGACATGCTCGAGCAGCGCGAGGTGGTCGACCTGTCCGGCCTGCCGCCGGCTCCGATCGGCGGTCCGTCGGTGACCGCGCTCCACGCCGCTGCCGGTGTCGGCTACGGTGAGGGCTTCGGCGCCAACTCGCATCGCTTTGCGCCGACCGGAATGCTCGCCGCCGTGAAGTACCTCGTCGAGGAGATCGGCGCCGACGTCAACGCCGCCGATCACGAAGGCAATACCGCGCTGCACCATGCCGCGGCCCGCGGCGACAACGACATGATCCTGTACCTGGTGTCGAAAGGCGCCAACGTGAAAGCCGTCGATCGTGAGGGGAGAACGACGGTTGACATGGCCAACGGCCCCGTGCAGCGCATTCAACCGTTTCCCGAGACCATCGCCCTGCTCGAAAAGCTCGGAGCAAAGAATAACCACAAGTGCATTTCCTGCTAGTTCTCGTCCTCCTTCTTCTCTCGTGTAACGCGGCGTTGGCACAAGCCCCTGAATCAGGCGCTCGATCCGGCGCTCTGTCCGCGTCGTCGGTCGCGGTGGTGATCGACGGTCCCGCGCCGTCCGAGCAGCCCAACAGCATGACGCGCGATCAGGCCACCGGCAAGTCGACGATCCGCGCCATCAAACTGCGCGCGCCGCTGAGCCTCGACGGCAAGCTCGATGATGCCGTCTATGCAGAGTTTGCCGGCTTCGGCGGCATGGTGCAGGCGGCGCCGCGCTACGGCGAGGCGTCCACCGAGAAGACCGAGATCTGGGTGATGTTCGACGGCGACAATCTTTACGTCGCCGCCAAGGTGTGGGACCAGGCGGCGCCCGGGAAGTGGATCGCCAACGAACTGCGCCGCGACACCAACCAGATGCGCAACAACGATCACTTCGGTGTGGCGTTCGACACCTTCTACGATCGCCGTAGCGGGTTCATGTTCTACGCCAATCCGCTGGGCGGCTTTGCGGATTACTCCGTCGTCGACGAAGGCTCGCCGAATACCGACTGGAACCCGGTGTGGGATGTGAAGACCGGCCGCTTCGACGGTGGCTGGACGCTCGAGATGGCCTTTCCATTCAAGTCGTTGCGTTACACCTCGGGCATCGATCAGGTGTGGGGCATTCAGTTTCGCCGCGCGATTCGCCACAAGAACGAATGGAACTATTGGACGCCGGTACCGCGGAATATGGCCGGCCCACAAGCGCTCAATCGCGTGTCCGCGTACGGCACTGTGGTTGGCCTCGAGTTGCCGCCAGCGGGACGAAACCTCGAGGTCAAGCCCTACGCTCTCGGCAAGATGACGACCGATCGCTTGACCACGCCGGCCACGTCGAACGATCGTGACGGCGACATCGGTGGCGACGTGAAGTACGGCGTGACGGCGAACCTGACCGCCGACCTGACCGTGAATACCGACTTCGCTCAGGTCGAGATCGACGAGCAGCAGGTCAACCTGACGCGCTTCAACCTGTTCCTGCCCGAGAAGCGGGAGTTCTTCCTCGAAGGCCGCGGCCTGTTCGACTTCGGCCGCGGCGGCGCGAGTGGCGGCGGCGGCGGCGGTGGTGTTCCCGGCGGCGGATTCGGCGGCTCGACCGACGTGCCCTACATGTTCTATAGCCGGCGCATCGGCCTCAATCGCGGACGGGTTGTGCCGATTGACGCCGGCGGCCGCCTGACCGGCAAGGTTGGAGGGTGGGGCGTTGGCCTGCTCAACATTCAGGCCGGCGACGAGTCGGTGTCGCAGTCGCCCTCGACCAATTTCACCGTGGCGCGCATCAAGCGCGACATACTGCGCCGCAGCACCATCGGCGCGATGTTCACCAACCGTAACAACCTGAGCTCGAACGCGCCGGGCAGCAACCAGGCGTTCGGCGTGGATGCCGCGTTCGGCTTCTATCAGAACATCGCCCTGGGTGGTTATTACGCGCGCACCCAGACCACCGGCGTGGCGGGTGATAACGAAAGCTATCAGGGCAAATTCGACTGGGTGCCTGATCGCTACGGCGTTCGCGCCGAGGTCCTCAAAATCGGCAGGGCGTTCAACCCCGAAGTCGGGTTCCTGCGGCGCACCGACTTTACGCGGTCTTTCGCATCCGGCCGCTTCAGTCCGCGGCCGAAGGACGGGCCGGTGCGCAAGTACACCTTCGAAGGCAGCATGGAGTATTTCGAGAACGGCGCCGGCCAGGTCGAGTCCCGCCAGCAGAACGGCCGGTTCGGTATTGAGCTCGACAACAGCGACTTCTTCAACGTCGAAGCGAATGCCAACTTCGACCTACTGCTCACGCCCTTCACGCCCACCGGCGGCGCGCCGATCCCGGCCGGCGCCTATCACTACAACGATGTCGGCTTCTCCTACGCCATGGGGCAGCAGCGGCGGATGTCGGGAACCATCGGCGTGCAGCTCGGCGAGTATTACAACGGCACCATCAGGGCGGTGACGTTCAGCCAGGGCCGCATTGCGATCCTCAAGCAGTTCTCGGTCGAGCCGCGCATCTCGATCAACCGCATCGAGCTACCCAACGCGAGGTTCACGACCAAGCAGTTCGGCGCCCGCACCGACTACGGCTTCTCGCCGCGAATGTTTGCCAGCGCGCTGCTGCAATACAGCTCAGCGGATCACACCTTCAGCAGCAACGTGCGGTTCCGCTGGGAATATCGTCCGGGCAGCGAGTTCTTCGTGGTCTGGACCGACGAGCAGGACACCAATCCGCTCGAGCCGCTGCGCGGCAACGTGGCGCTGCGCAACCGCGCGTTGGTGATCAAGATGACGCGGCTGTTCCGCTTCTAGAGAGTGATTCGCCTTATTGCACACCTTTGCACGCCCAGCGGTGCCGCTGCCTTAAGCTCGAGCGTGCAGCAATCATTAGGCAATTCGACCCGTTTCAGGTACCGTAGTTACTTGCGTTCCGCCCTTTGCGGGCGCATTCGTCTACCTCTATCGGCAGGATACACAACATGGCGGCAGCAGTTTCAGGCACTATCAAACGCATCGTGAGCGACAAGGGTTTCGGCTTCGTGGCAGCAGAAGACGGCACCGAATATTTCTTCCACAACTCGGCGTGCGTGGGAACGCGCTTCGACGAGCTTCGTGAAGGTCAGACCGTAACCTTCGAAAAGGGCCAGGGCCCCAAGGGTCCGCGCGCCGAGAACATCCGGCCCTCCTAACGGATCGGCCACAATTGGAAAAGGCGGGTCTCATCGACCCGCCTTTTTTTTGTACCGTCGGAATCTCGTTGTTATTGACCGTCGTGCAGCGCCGCGTTGAGGCGCGCGCCCGTCGGGCGGCCGTCGATGCTGACGTAGTCGTAGATCATCTTGAACATCGACCGACCGTACATCCGCACCTTGCCGCGCGACGACACTTCTATCGGCAGCACGTGCCCGCCGATGCGCGCGAACTTCCAGGTCACGTCGACGTCATGCACCCAGAATGACGGGCTCTTCACCAGCCGTCCTTCGATGCGCGTCACGTAACCCGCCTCGGGCTCGAGGAACAGCGTGCCGTTGACGATGCCTTCTGATTTTCGGGCGGCCTTCAACATCACACGCTGCAGGCCATCGTCGGTGGTGCCACCGTCTGCGAGTTGATAGTTCTTCTCGTCAACCGCGGCGCGCAGCGGCTTGCCGTTTGCGACCAGCTGTTGCTCGCTGTCCAACATACCGCGCAGGATCTTGCTGCGAACGTATTCTGATCCGCCTTCACCCACGATCTCGACTTTCAACGGCTGGCCAGGACGAAACTCCGTCCACGCTTCCAGCCAACCAGTCTTGTTCTTGTCTGGGCTACCGGCCTCGAGGCGGCGGAACGCGCGATAGGCAGGCGGCGCAGTCGTATTGAAGCGCGTCACCACTCGCTCGTAATCCCGTGCGGCCGAGCCGGTGGCCGAGAGCTGGGCCCATCCGGACAGGAGTGCGAATCCGGTTGCCAGAATTGGCGCGATGCGTGGTGCCGTCATGTCCACGATGAACACTTTGCAGAACGCGTACCAACGCCAGCCGGGCGCTAGTGGTGGGGAGCGCGAAGCACCGCCTTCATCTCATCACTGACGGCGCGGCCGTCGATCGAGACGTAGTCGTAATTCATCTTGAAGGTCGAGCGGCCGAAGATGCGCACACGGCCAGATGAGATCATCTCCACTGGCAAATCGTGCCCACCGACGCTCGCATACTTCCACGTCACGTCCACGTCGCGAAGCCAGAACGACGGGCTCTTCAACAACCGCCCTTCGATTCGCACCAGCGCGCCCGCCTCGCTGTCCAGCCACATGCTGCCGTTGACGATGCCGTCGGACTTTCGATTGGCCATCAGGATGATGCGCTGCAGTCCATTGTCGGTAGCGCCGCCGTCGGTGAACGAATAGTTCTTCGCCACGAACTGGGCGCGCAGGGGGTGACCTCGCGCGATCAGATCCTGTTCGCTGCTCAGCAGGTTGCGGAGCACCTTGTTGCGAACGTATTCGTGACCGCCTTCGCGCACCACTTCGTAGCTAAAGCCGCGGCCGGGAACGAACTCGGTCCAGGCTTCCAGCCAGCCCTGCTTGCTGGAGGTCGACAGGCCGCCCTCGAGACGCCTGAACGCCCGGTAGGCAGGCGGGGCGACAGTGTTGAAACGTCCAACCACGCGCTCGATTGACGGGTCGGATTGGCCGGCAGAGAGGATCTGAGCAAGGCTCGCCAGCACGGCGGCGCAGGCGGCCAGTCGTGGTGCTGTGGAGCGAAGGGTTCCACGCTGCACTGTTTGTCCCTCCGCGCATGCTACACCCGCGCGGCCGGGTGTAAAAGGACATACGCCGCGCTGCAGCGGCCACGCGGCGCGGGGAGCGTGCGTCCAGTGTGCGGTGATGTGTGCGCACATCGGCAATCTCGGACAACAGGCTGATTACCGATGATGCGACGCGGCACTGGCCTTGCACTAGCGCCCGGCATGAAGAGCACTCTGGGCCAAATGACGCTGCCCATGTCGGCGGGGCGCAGCCACACGAAGTCACGGCTGGCCGCCGTCGCAGCGGTGATCGAACGCGACTGGGCCAGCGGTGACGCGCAGGTCAAGACGCTGGTCGCGGACCTGCGTCGCAGCGACGAGCGCACGCGGTTTGCTCTCGGCGTCGCCCGCGCTGGCGTCTGGGAAGCGGAGCTGTTTACCGGCCAGGTTGATTGGTCGGACACCATGCACCTCGCGATCGGCCGGGCGGCGACCGCGTTCGACGGCACGCTCGACGGCATGCTGGCGCTGATCCACGAAGACGACCGCGACAAGTTCGCGAACGTCGTGCACGGCAACTTCGACGCGGCGCGCGATTTCCAGTTCGACGTCCGGGTGGTCTGGCCGGACAGCACGATCCACTGGGTGCAGTTTCGGGGACAGATCTCGCCGGACGAAGGCGGTATGTCGGTGCGGCTGATCTCGGTGGCGCAGGACATCACCGAACAACGGCAGATGGAGCTGCAGCTGCGCCAGTCGCAGAAGATGGAGGCGATGGGGCGCCTCGCCGGAGGCGTCGCGCACGACTTCAACAACATCCTCACCGCCATCCTGGGCTACGCGGCGCTGATCGAGCACGAACCGGGGGATGGTGCGACCACCCAGGCGTACGCGCTGCAGATCCGGACCGCAGCGGAACGCGCCGCCGCCCTTGCGAGGCAGCTGCTCGCGTTTAGCCGACGGCAGGTCACGGAACGGCGCTGCGTGTATTTGAACGAAGTGATCCCCGACCTGTTGCCGATGCTCGGCAAGATTCTTGGCGAGCACGTGCGGATTGCCTGGGAGGTTGAACACGCGACCCACACCGTTTTTGCCGATGCCGGGCAACTCCAGCAGGTGGTACTGAACCTGGCGATCAACGCGGGCGCAGCGATGCCGACCGGCGGCCAGCTGACGATCCGAGCCGGCAACGTGACGCTCGGGGATCAGGACCGCGTGCCGCGGTTCACGCTGGCCAAGGGCGAGTACGTGATGCTGAGCGTCACCGACACCGGAACCGGCATGGATGCCGCGACGCGCGATCGGATGTTCGAACGCTGCTTGGCCGCGACCAGCGACGCCAAGGGCACCGGCCCCGGTCTGACCACGGTCTGTGCGATCGTCAAGGCGCTCGGCGGCGGCATCATGGTGTCGAGCGAGCCGGGCGCAGGAACGACGTTTCGCGTCTACCTGCCACGCCCCGATCCGCGAGCGCTCGAAGCGTCACTGACACCGGGCGTTACTCCACTGATCGGTACCGGCGAAACGGTGCTGGTGGTGGAGGATGACGAGGCGATCGGCGCGCTCGTGTCCGACATCCTGTCGCGCAACGGCTACACCGTGCTGGTCGCCGCTAACGGTGACGAAGCCGTCGAGCTGGTGCGGGCCGCACCTCGCATCGACTTGGTGCTGACCGACGTCATGATGCCAGACGGCTCTGGTCCCGAGCTGATTGCACGTCTGCGGACGGAGAAGCCGATGCGGGCGCTGTATATGTCGGGCTACGCGGGCGCGGTGTTGGCGCGCCAGGGGCAGCTCGCCGGTGACTGCGAGTTCCTGCAGAAGCCGTTTACCGGGTTGCAGCTGGTTGCGAAGGCGAGCGAACTGATTAACCGGTCAGCCGAGTAGATCGCGGCGAGCCGCCACCCGCCAGTGACGGCTCGCACGAAACTACTTGCCGTCGACCCCCGGCTTCTTGAGCCGCTGCAGCATGTTATTGAACGGCGGCAGCTGATCGGCGATCGTCTTCTCGAGACGATCGGTTTCCGATTTCAACTCCGCAACGAGATCGTTGAAGATCGGCTCGACGTTGCCGGTCGGCCGACCTTCACCTGAAACCGCTACGCGCAGTAGCGACGCCAGGCGATTGTTGGTCTTGATCGGAAAGTTGAGCGGGTCCTGCCCGCTCTGGTTCTTCACCTGGTAAACGTCTTCTTCCACCGCCGACAGCGCCGCGGCCAGCTGCTCACCGGCGGTGCGGACTTCTGCGGGTGCATCCTTGATGCGTTCGGCGACGTCGGTCTTGATGCGGCGAATCCTGATCACCGCGAGATTGGCTTCGTTGACCTTGTCGCGGATGCGGCTCGCGAGGTTCCACTGGAACTGCAGGTCGGCGTCGCTGACCGGTCGGAGCGGGTGTTTCAAGATCTGAAAGGGTTGCGTCTGGGTGACGCCATCCGCGGTCAGCCGCACCTGATAGGCACCGGGGAGCACCGCCGGGCCGTTCTGCGTCGCACCCCAGAGAATCATTCCCGGGAAGGTGATCACGCCCGTGGAATTCAGGTCCCACGTGAATCGATTGACGCCCGCGGCCATCGGCGCGCCCTGCGGCCCGCGCGGGGAGTCATCGTCGGCGCCGCCCGCCGCCGCACCCGGCTGGCGCGGCGGGGTGCCGGTGACGGATCGCACCACCTGCCCCTTGACGTCGAGGAAGTCGATCGTCAGCTGCTTGGGCTGCGCCTTCAGGTAATAGGTCACGATCGGCCGATCGAGACCGCGCGTCGTATTCGCAGGCTTGAACAACGCCACGTCGGTGAGTGGCGCCTGGCCGAACTGGCGCAGCGCCGCGATGTCGTCGAGGACGTAGAAGCTGCGGCCGTGCGTGCCGATGGCCACCGCGTTGTCTTCGACGACGAGATCGGTGACCGGCACATCGGGCAGGCCGTTCTTGAGCGGCATCCAACTCTCGCCGTCGTTGTAGGAGATGAACACGCCGTGCTGCGTGCCGGCGTAGAGCAGGCCGCGGCGCACAAGATCCTCGCGCACCGTGTGCACGTAATCGTTCGCGGGGATGCCGTTGACGATCTTGGTCCACGTCTTGCCGTAGTCCTTCGTGCGGAAGATGTACGGCGAACGATCGCCGAGCAGCATCTTCTTGACGGCGACATAGGCGGTGGCGTTGTCGAACCCCGAGCCGTCGATCTGGCTGACGCGTCCGAATTCAGGCATCGCGGCCGGCGTGACGTTCGTCCAGCTCTTTCCGTGATCGCGGGTCAGGTGAATGAGCCCATCGTCCGAGCCGGCCCAGAGGATGTTGACGTCCTTCTTGCCAGGCGCCAGCGAGAACACCGTGCCGTAGATCTCGGGGCTGTTCATGTCGTGCGTGATCGGACCGCCGGAATCCTGCATCGTCTTCGGATCGTGACGCGTCAGATCGCCGCTGATCGGCTCCCACGTGTCACCGCCGTTAGTGGTCTTCCACACGCGCTGCGAGCTGGTATACAGCGTGTTCGGATCGACGTGCGCAAAGATGATCGGGTAGGTCCACTGCCAGCGCTCCTTGACGTCCTTCGACGGCTCGCCCGAGAAGAACCGCGGGTAAGCGCCGACTTCCTTGAATTCGCCGGTGCGCCGGTTCAGGCGCGTGAGGAAAGAGCCGTTGTTGGTGCCGCCGAAGAAAATGTCCGGGTCGGTGGCATGGGTGGCGATGTAGCCTGGCTCGCCGCCGCCCACTTGATACGGCGCGACCGGAGGAATGCCGCCGAAGCCGGCGCCGGCCGCGTTGGTGTTGCTCGGCACGCACAGCGTGCTGTTGTCCTGCTGGGACCCGCACACGTGGTAGGGGAGGTGCGACGTCGTGATCACGTGATACCACTGCGCGGTGGGGAAGTCCTGCGCACTCCAGTTCGGCACCCGCGAGTTGATGTCGTAGGTGATCGCGCCGCCGCCATCATTGCCGTCGACGACGTGCAGGGAATCATCCGGATCGACCCACAGGTCATGGTGATCGCCATGCGTGTTCTGGCCGACCTGCACCGTCGTCTTGCCGCCGTCGGTGGAACGGAACAGCGAGGTGTTCTGCATATAGACGACGTCCTTGTTGCTCGGATCGCCGAAGACGTGCGTGTAATAGAAGGCGCGCTGCCGGACCGCGCGCGATTCGTTGATCAACTTCCACGAAGCACCCGCATCGTCCGACACGAACAAGCCGCCCTTTTCATTCTCGACCAGTGCGTAGACACGATTCGAGTCGGCCCTGGTGTTGGCGAGGCCGATCCGTCCGACCACACCTGAGGGGAGGCCGGCGTTGCGTGTGATCTCGGTCCACGTGTCGCCGCCGTCGGTGGACTTATACATGCCGCTGCCGGGACCGCCGCTCGACATCTGGTATTCGATGCGATACGCCTCCCACAGTGCGGCGTAGATGATGTTCGGGTTGTTGGCGTCAATCACGATGTCGACCGCGCCGCTGCGCGGATCCTTGAACAGCGTGCGCTTCCACGACTTGCCGCCGTCGGTGCTCTTGAACACGCCGCGCTCCTCGCTCGGGCCGTGGTAGAGGCCGAAGGCGGCGACGTAAACGATGTCGGGGTTGGTCGGATGGATGCGGATCTTCGAGATCGCATCGACCTCGCGGAAGCCGACGTGCGCCCAGGTCTTGCCGGCATCGGCCGATTTGTAGACGCCGTCGCCAGGCATGATGTTGCCGCGGATGCAGTTTTCGCCCATGCCGATGTAGACGATGTCGGGGTGTGAATCCGACACCGCGACCGCGCCGACCGAGGAGCTCGTGATCTGGCCGTCGGTGACTGGCGCCCAGTTGTTGCCGGCGTCGGTCGTCTTCCAGAGGCCACCGCCGACCGCGCCGAAATACGCCTCTCGCGGGCGTCGCTTGACGCCGCTGACGGCGATCGATCGGCCGCCGCGGTCGGGGCCGATACTGCGCCAGCGATACGCATTGAGCAGGGCCGGGTCGATAGCCTGGCCCTGCGCCGAGGTCGGTTGATCAAACGGACTGGTCAGCGCGACCAGTGTCAAAGCCAGCGCCGCCGCGAGAGTCCGATTCACGCGAAATCCCATTCACATCCTCCGAAAAGCCTGTCTCACCACAGCTGACGATGAAGGCGCAAAAGTGTACCAGCATGCGTGTCTCAGAACGTCAGCGCATGGCACCCGGGGGACATAGGTCTAGGTCAGCCGTTACCCACCCCGGGACGCGCGCTCTGGAATCGCGCCCAGATCAGTGCGTTTCCCGCGGCATGTCCCTTGCTCTATCTGTGGGTGAATATGAAAAAGCTCCCCGTCGCCGCAACGATCGTCACGACCGCGATGACGCTGGTGTTCGCAGTGGCGTGCACTCGCACTCGCACCGAACCGATTGAAGAGATGCCGGCGGGCACCGAAGTCACGGTGCGGACGGCGGACGGCACGCTGGTGCAGGGCAAGATTGCGAAAGTCGAGCCGAAAATCGTGACGCTCACCGAGCGTCCGAACAGCACCACGGAAATTTCGCGCGACAGCATTTCCGAAGTGAAGCGCGTCAGTCCTGCGGAGCGCGTCGCCCCGGCGGAGCGCGTTCCCGCAGCGGAGCGCGTCACCCCGGCGGAGCGCACCGCGGTTGCGGAGAGGCCGGCTCCGGCCGTTGAGCGCCGCCGCTCCGAGGCGATTGTTCGCACCTTCACGATTCCCGACAATACGGCGATGAACGTCACGCTCAATACTGCGCTGGCCTCCGACACGAGCCGCGTCGAGCAGAGGGTCAATGGCACGCTGGCGTCGGCGGTGGAAGTGGATGGCGAGACCGTGATTCCAGCCGGCAGCGCGCT